>VAPE01019615.1_pt1 | contig 14400 bp, 15 predicted proteins | sample 3393911 | NCBI WGS metagenome assembly VAPE01 (sample SAMN08290436, study PRJNA428436) | hydrothermal vent metagenome | isolation source: Deep-sea hydrothermal vent chimney | place: Atlantic Ocean: South-mid Altantic Ridge | reverse complement strand
TTCTTACATAGTTGGGACATTGTCAAATTTACATTCTTATGTAACAGAAGTTGGTGCCTATCGTAATCATATCCATATACTTTGCACATTGCCAAGAACAATTACCACCGCTGATCTAATATCAAAGGTAAAAACATCATCATCAAAATGGTTTAAAAAACGTGGCATTACTGATTTTTCCTGGCAGGACGGATACGGCACCTTTTCAGCACCTTTTCAGTTTCTACCTGCCGCTCTTTCAGAGCTTGAATTATGCGGTCATTTATTCGCACAGGGTTCCGTTTCACTTCACCCTGTGCTATTATCTTTCAGGGCTTCGCCCTTAACAGCACCTCGAAATATTATTTATCCAATTTTTGCACAATATGTATTTCCTGTTAAATTTGTTTTACCTTTACTGAAATTTGCCATTGCCCCGATTACCCCTTTACTATAAAATACTCAGGCAAAATCATTCTACTATTTTTTTCGCAGGGCGAGATGACATAAACAGACGCGGATAAACCCCGCGGGTTTTAAGCATGTTAAGAAGTCAGTTTGACCTTTTGGATATATTTATTGTGTTTTGATTTAATGACCGGAGACTAAGCATCAGGTTACGAAAGAGAAGGCAGCAATTCTGTGTGGCTCTCCAAACAAAAGCTCACCTTCGGAATATTAAACCGGTTCAAAGAAACAATTGGTGCTTAAAAATGCTTTTGGATTATTATAAAAAACCTGTTGTACATTCTTAAACAGAAAGATATGGAAAAACCTTTAACGAATTATCTTTTTTTACTCGGCGGCCATGATCTTGAAATGGTTGAGATTAAAGAGTTGCTTGATAACCACAACGAGAAGTATTTAGATAATAATCTGACGTGGGGTGCCCAGTGGTCTGATTATTCCGAAGATATTAAAAACCCGGAAAACAAAAGCAAAACATTTGTAGGTATTGAACTTTCCGGCAAACTGGATATGCCTGCCGGAGGAATTGATATAGATCACCACAATTTTAATTCTGATAAAGTATCTTCCATTGAGCAGGTATCCAAACTTTTAAATGTCGAACTCAGCCATTGGCAAAAACTGGTTGCCGCAAACGACAAAGCATACATCCACGGACTTGAGCAAATGTGCGCCACAGAAAAAGAGATAAAAAAAATTCGAGAGGCCGATAAAAAGGCTCAGGGCGTTACTGCGGAAGATGAAGCCAAAGCAAAGGAATCAATTGAAAAACATAAAGAAACTGCCGGTGATGTGGTGATAGTAAAATCGCTGACGAATAAATTCAGCCCCATTACTGACCTGATGTACGGGAAAGCCGATCAACTTATTATTTACAATGATACATCTCTTAGTTATTACGGACAAGTCCCCAAAGAGCTGATTTCGCACTATGCAAACCAAATTGAAGCCGGTAAAGCTTATTATGGCGGAAGTAGCAGCAACGGGTTTTTCGGATTAGCACAGGGATTCTGGTCAAAGGAGAAAATATTGGAAGAAAAAGAAACTATATTAAAGATTATAAAAAATACACTTGTAGAAAAATTATACAGCTATCATATTTTTATGTTTCCTTTCAGATGGAAAAATTGGAATTCCGGTAATAATACTCCGTTGAAAGAGAACTTTAGTCTGGAGAAATTCAGAAAGAGTTTACAGGAGGACAAGAAATGGTGTCAAAGATTTTTTGAACTAGACTATTTTGACCATTACAACGAATACAACTATTTTTACGAATATGTAAGAGAGATACTTTACGACCTCGGGAATGACCTGAAAACGGAAAAAACGAAAGGAAACGAGCAACTAATAAATCACTTTGAATATCAATTACCCGAAAAGGGCAAGTTTTTCTACAACATCAAGCTGAAAGGGAATGCCAATCCATACCATCTTGAGATTGATAGTATTTTATTGAACATATACAGTACCGGTACGGGTGTCCTTTCTTTTCATCTGCGCAATCACCTGTATCATCACCAGGACGACATCCTAAAGATCAATAAATTTGGAAGAAGATTGTTCGTCCCTTTTTTCGACTTAAAACCCGACTCAATATATACCGGCCATAAAGATGAAACTAATGAGGAGCTACTGCTATGTTCCACGAAAAAATTTGAAATACCGGATGCCATTTGGATTGGACAAAAGGAAATACCTGGTAAGGAGGATAATCTTTTCGAAGATTTCAACAAGTATCTTAATAAAGAAACTTTTAAACACGGCCCCTTTGTTTTGCCCCGGTTTATTGAAGGTCTTTTTCCCATCAATAATTTCTTTATAACTCATGAAAAAATAGCTGATGAAACAAAAGAGACACAGCCACAACTAAATACCAGCTTTAAAGTTTATTTACGCCTCGTTTTGGATGACAGGATGTTTGTTGTAAGCTGGTACGGTAACAGACAATTGGCTAAAAACCTGGGAAAGGTTTCCACGCACCCGGATTTAATTATTGATGGGCAAGATATTAGGGATAACAGAAAAAATAATACCTTTTATTCCTATGAAACCAGCAATTGGTGGTATAGTTATATTTATAATGACACCTCACCCATGCACACCAATAAGTTTCAAAAACAGGAACTGCTCAAAAACCAAACCTATTCGCGCTGGGTAGAAAACAACACACTTTATGGGATGTCGCGCTACAGTTTGGTTATGCTTACTTCTGATTTTTCAGATTTGGAAAAATATGGAGTTACCTATTTGGTTCGCCATTTACAGAGTATGTATTATAAAATGGCGGAACTCTGCTTGTTGCAACGCGCCACCATCCTGAGCTTTTCCAATGAGGTTACTGCCGTGGCAGACTTAATCAATAACGAAGATAAAACCGTTATTGACAGAATAGAAAGCTTGTATAAACATTACCTGCTTTTCGTTAATAAAATTTATTTCAGGGAGATAACGGCACAAGAACAGGGCATTGAGATGTATGATATGATGCAGAGCGCAATGCGAATTCCTCAGGAAGTAAAAGGTCTTGATTACGAAATTGATGAAATCAACCGGTTTGCATCGATGGTGCATGATATAACGGAACAGGAAGAGATGAAAAAACTAACCGGCAAAGCAAACAAACTGGCACAAATTGTGGTTATATTTTTAGTTCCCACGCTGATAATTGGTTTATTGACCATGAAATCAATGCCTGACTACATAGACATTCCCAAATTTTTATTTGGCGGCACCCTGGCATGGCCCTTCTTGGTCAGCATCGGTCTTATTGGAATTTTATCCTGCATCGGTTATTGGTTAATCATGAAATTCATATTGCAAAATGCCGGCTCAAAGGATAAATCAAATTTCTTTCTGTCCTGTATCGGTTATAGGTTATTCAAGAGATTTATATTGCATAATACACACTCAGATGATAAATCGAACATAAAAAATCAGGGAAACCATGAGTAAATACAAACTGAATTTTAAGCTTAAACAGCACACACCCATTATCCATTTTCAGCATGACCAGTCAGGTGCTACGCTGCGGGCAAGCGAACTGAAACCGAAGTTGGATAAGTTTCTGATTAAGAAATTGAGACTGACCAAAATAATAACAATTGACAGTAAAGAAAAGGAAGTGCCAAAATCTGAATATAAACATTGGTTTATCAATGAAGGAAAGGAACATTTGGCTTTGAATTATAAGGTGAAGATTATTGATAATGATAAAAGACCCTTAAAAGGACAAGTAGTTATTTTGCCACCGACTCAAGAACAATGGGTTTTATCAAAAGGTATTTCATTGGAAATTAAAACCTTTTATACTGATTTAATAAAAGAAATCAAAAGACATATTGATCTATTCTTTTGTCTAAATAACTTTGGAAAAAGACAGAATAAAGGTTTTGGATGCTTTTATCCCGAATATCTTTCAGTGGATAAATTTGTTAATAAGTTAAAAGAGGATAGAGGGAATTTGTATAAATACAACATCCTTTTAAAAGATAATTTGCAAACCTCAACATATTTTTATGATATGGTTATTTCAAAAAAATGGGGTGAATTAAAAAGTGGGTTAAATATATTTTGGACTCATAGTCCTATTTATAAAAAATCCAAAGTTTTTGAATATTTAGAAGATAATAGTTTAAGGTGGGATAAAAGGTGGATAAAGCGACAATTAAAAAATTTTATTAATAAAGGAAGTCTTTCAGAAGACTTATTACAAAGAAAATATGATCCGATAGATTTGAATAATGTTAATTCTTGGGAAGATACAAATGGTGAAGAATACCGTTTCGGGAGAGCGATGTTAGGGCTTGCCGAGCATTATGAGTTTCAAACTACCGATAGAGATATAAAATATAAAGTAATTATTAGCAATGATAACATAGAACGTTTTAAATCACCGGTAACATTTAAAGTTTTTAATCAATCAATATATGCTATTGTAGAAGATGTACCTGAAAATATGTTTGGGGCTTCATTTGACTTTAAAGTGCAGAAAAAGAAAAAAATTGATAGTGAATGGAAAGATGTTGGAAGAATAATTAATATAACAGAAGATCTAAAAACTCCATTTGATAAAGAGTTTGATATAAACGATTTTTTAGATAATCATTTTCCATCAGTTGGCTTTAAAAAAATATAAAACTATGAAATACACAGCACTTACAATAGGCCCTATTATCAAATCGCTTGGTTTGGCACACAAGACCCGAGAACTCTGGGCAGCCAGTTACTTTTTCTCGCATTTTATGCAAAAGGTAATTGAAAACCTGAATAAAAACGATTCTATTATCATTCCTTATCCTGATAAAGGAAAGTTAGTCACTAGATTGAGTATAGACAAAGATAAAATCAAATCCGCCGGCATCTACCCCGACAGATTAATTCTGCAATCCGATAAAGGTTTGTTTGATAGACTACAAACTGCCGTCACTCACTCTCTTAGCCAATTACATACGGAATTCAAATTTACCTGCACTATTGGCGGATTAAGAAACTATGTGACGGCTCATATCATTGAATTTGAATATTCATCAAGAGTTTTAGTTGGTTCGGAAGACAACATCATTTTTCAAGCCAACGACTGTTTGGCCAATTGCGAATTACAAGCTAACTATTCGGCTATTGACAAAGAATGTTTTTTAAAAATGTTTGAAAAATTTATTGAGGCAAAGGAATTATATAAAGACAAATTCCCTTCTGGTTTTCCTTCCATTTTTGAAATCGCATCAAGAGGTTTAAACACAAACGGATTAGAATTAAATGATGATAATATCGATGACAATGAAATTTGGAAAGTAATAAAAAATCAGAACGCTGATTTTAAAACATTACATAAATATATTGCCATTGTACAGGCGGACGGTGACAATATCAGCAAAATCATTGCAAGCGTTGCCAAAAGCAATAGCAAAAAGGATATATCAGATTTTTCCGAAGCTCTAACTAAATTTGCTTTATTGGCAGCACAGAAAATATCAGAATATCAAGGTATTCCGGTTTATGCAGGTGGCGATGATTTATTGTTTTTTGCTCCGGTCAGCAACGAAAATGAAAATATATTTGAACTGATAAAAGAAATAGATGATATTTTTGCCGCACAAGTAAAAAACAATTTTCCTGATGTAACCCCTAAACCGTCTATGTCCTACGGCATTTCCATGACCTATTACAAATTCCCGATGCACGAAGCTTTAAACACTGCACGAGAATTATTATTTGATAAAGCAAAAGAACATAAAGGGAAAAATTCCATTGCTTTTAAAATACAAAAACACAGCGGACAAACTTTTGAAACCATTTTGCCTAAACCCTTAGAGAGCAAGTTTACAGATATGTTCAAACAACAGGAAGGACTTGCAATACATTCTGTCATCTACAATCTCGAAAAACACAGAACTATTCTGAAGAAAATAATCAATGACAAGGATAAAATGATCAATTTCTTTACTAATTTTTATAACGAACAAGAACATAAGAAAAAGGAAACAAAAGAATTCCTGGACAATGTAAGAGACTTATTATTGGATACTTTTTGTAAAACAAAAGATTTTAATAAAACACTGAAACAAGTGTATGCTCAATTACAATTCATAAAATTTATAAACAATAAGAACGATGACTAGATACTTGATTAAACTTACACCGCTGGATGCTTTCTTTTTTAGTCAAGAGAATAAGTATCGGAAGAAAAAAGGTAAATACGAAGCCGATTATTATCAAAAATCCGCTTATTTCCCGCAACAAACTACGTTATTGGGAATGCTTCGCTATTATATTTTACTGATTAATGAGCAAATTCCAATTACAGATAAACAAACAGCAGAAAATTTAATCGGAAAACAAAGTTTTGATATAGGAGTTAAAAATCCGGATTTTAAAACCATAAAAAATATTTCTCCTGTTTTTATCATTGGAAATGATGAAAAGATTTATGTTCAAAACCCAAAGGATTTGTTATTACAAAATGATGAACCCGTTTATTTGGAAAGAAAATCTTCCGGTATAAAAAACAACTTAACCGATGAATTACAGATTGTTTCCAATTATGTAGAAAAAAACGGATTGAGCAATTTCCTGATACATTCCGAAACCGATTGGTTGCCGATGGATTATGATGAAAAACAAAATCCCGATGGTGTTTTTATCAAGCAAGAGAAAATAGGTATAACAAAAAGTAAAAGCGGACAAACTTTAGACAATGCTTTTTATAAACAAGTTTTTTATCGTTTACAAAAAGGATATTCATTTGGTTTTCTGGCCGATTTGAAGGAAGACAGCCTAAAAGTATTATCAGAAATTATCCCAACGGGAGCTGAAAAAAATCAATTTCAGATTACCATGAAACCTTGTGATAAAACACTGGAAAATGAAATTCAATTAAAAAATAATAATGCGCCGAAAATTGTATTATTATCGGATGTTTATCTTTCAAATTATGACCCAAATGATTTTCAGTTTGCTATAAGTTCTACAAAAACATTCCGGTTTCTAAAAACAGAAGTTAGAGAAGGACACAGGTATTACAGTAGCAACCCATTGGATAATAGAGAAATAAGACGAAGTAACAAATACAATTTGTTTGAAAAAGGTTCTGTCTTTTATTTTAAAGATAAAGAACAATTAGATGCTTTTTCTGACATTTTAAACAAAGAAACTAACTTCACTCAAATAGGATACAATCAACATTTAAAAATATATTAATTATGAATACAGCAATATACAAAATCGAAGCATTAACCAATATTCACGTAGGAAGCGGCGATACCAACTACGGAGTAATTGACAATCTTGTTCAGAGAGACGTAACCACTAACTATCCGACCATCAACGGATCGAGTTTAAAAGGTGCCCTAAAAGAATATTTTGAAAGTAAAAAATTTGCTAATATTAAAGATGTATTTGGTGATGATACACAAAAAGCCGGTTATCGTTTTTTGAGTGCCAAATTGCTGGCTGTTCCTGCAAGAAGTAACAAAAAATCTTATTTTATGGCTACTTGTCCCGCTATTATCAAACAATTTAATGAAGACGTCAATACTTTTAAAAGTAAAATAAGTTTGAATGGCTTTGTGGATTTTGCACCCTCAATGGGAAAACCCATCATTTTTACGAATGACAGTAACGGATTATTCATTGAAGATTTTACTGAATTTGAAACAAAACAAAACAAAAAACCTAATGATTGCAGTATATTCGGTGATTGCGAAAATCTGGTTATTTTAAATGATGAAGACTTCATCGAATTAGTTGATGATTTTAATTTACCCGTCGTTGCACGAAATAAAGTAGCAGGAGATAAAAATTTGTGGTACGAACAAGTGGTACCGAGCAAGTCATTATTTTACTTTGTCTTAATCTACGACAACAATCATATTACTGATTTTGATGATACATTAAAGGAAGATATTATACATATCGGTGCCAATGCCACCGTAGGTTACGGATTTACAAAAATTTCAAAACTGTAAAGCTATGAAAAAACAAGTAGAGCAATATATACCGTTGGCTATTGATATTATTAAAGAAATAAAAATAGCTGATTGTAACGACAAAGTAAGTAATAAGTTTAACGGTTATTTTTCATCTTTTGGGGCATCTATTGTACTTTCCGGAATGGAACCCGCTTTGGCATTTTATGCCAATAAAAAAGACGATGAACGCGGTAAAATACTTCGGGCCATTTACCAATTGATTACAGGAAGTAGTGCAGATAAACCTAAAAAACTTCTGGACTATTACTTAAGTAATGAGCAAGATCCATTGTTAAAACAAAAAATTTTGGATGCCGCCGTGGCATTAAAATTAGCGGTTAGAACTTACGAACTTGTAAAAGATTAAATTATGGCTACATACAAAAATATAGGTTTACTTTTCAATAAACATTATTTCAAAAATATAAATTTTTCAAACATTGAACATAGAGATAATGAACCGAAAATAGCCCAAAATAATCAAATTCTATTTGATACGGTATTTGACGCAAGTGTCCAAGCAATAGGGGGTCAGCAAATTGAGTTGGAAACCACCTATCCGGGGTTGTTTTTAGGTTCTGGCTATCCGCACGAAACAGGTGTATTGGGAGAGTTAAAACTCGGCTTCTACTTCGACCATACCACCGGCCTTCCCGTTATTCCGGGTTCTTCGGTGAAAGGCGTCTTACGCTCTGCTTTTGAAGTGGATGTTGATAAAAAAGGTAATAATGTAACCGGTGATAAAAGTGTGGAATTTATCAAAGATTTATTGGATGAGACTAAGGAAAGAAAAACAAAATTAAGTAATGATGATATTGATAAATTTAAAAATACTTTGACCATTGACAAACTAAAATATTTGATCAAACAAATCTTTGGCGACCAAAAAACACCCGGCAACGACATTTTCTTCGATGCTTACCCCATTGAAAGTAATAATAATAACGGCTTATTTTTATCCAATGATTTTATCACCCCTCACAAAGATAATCCCCTCAAAAACCCTGTCCCCCTTCAATTTTTGAAAATCTTACCACAAGTAACTTTCCGTTTTGATTTTAAGTTGACCGAAAACGAAGATATGACGGCAGAATTAAAAAAAGAACTGTTCAAACAAATCCTCCTCGACCTTGGCATAGGCGCCAAAACCAATGTGGGCTACGGGCAGTTTGTGCTGAATAAAGAAGAAAATGAAAGTAGGGAAAGTTATAAAAAGCCTTCATTAGCAGAAATTAAACAAGAAAATGCAGAAAAAGAAGCAAATAAAACCGAAGCTGAAAGACGTATTGTAAAAGGGGCAAGACTTAAATGTAATGTAGTGGAAATAACTAACAGGGAAGTCTTTTTTATGTTTGATTGGGATAAAGAATTAAAGTTTACAAAAAAGAGAATGAAACTTAATGTGGAATTAAAAATCAATAATATTATTGAAATTGAAATAGTTGAAGATTTTTATGTTTTCCGGAAAGTATTGTTTTCAAATAGTGTTACAATAATACAATAGGATTCAGTCATTATATAAAACATAAGTTTCCCCTGAATCGTTTACGTTTGGCAATAATAAAACAGCTAATATGAAATCCCCCATCCCCATAACCCAAATTAAGATACAATACCAGGGAGAACAAATGGCAATTACGGCGCCGCAATTAAAAGGCGCTTTTAATGCCTATGTGAAAGCGCATTTAAAGGAAAGCCTGGAAAAGAAAAAGGTTCCGTTAGATATCTGTTACAACCGCGACGAACAGGGCAAACCCATTCAGCGTTATCCGTTGGTTCAATTTAGTGCTTATGATAAAACATTTGAAATAGTTGGTATAGGCAAAGGAGATGTCGTTGTCGGGCAATGGTTAAAGCGTGTATTAAAGGAAAATGATTTTGAAATCAATGGTAAAAAGGTGGCTTTATTGTATCCCGAAAAAACAACTCAATATTGGTATCCTCAACTCATACCACAGCAGCGAACCTATGCGTTAAAAGACTGGAAACCCTTTGACACCGAAACATTGGGTGATAAAAGTAGGTTGGACGGTATTATCTGGGGAAACATACAGCGCATGCTCAGCGATTTGGGGATTCGGTTTGCCGGAAAAGTAAACATCCAACTACAAAATTATATTAAAAAAGAGCTTACCAAAGGCTATCGTATAGATTGGATAACCTACGATGCTGTTTTCAGTACCAATATAAACCTTCCCCAACACATAGGAATAGGCCATGAACCCAGTATCGGTTCAGGGAAAATTGTAAGATTAAAATAAAATACGAAGACTGGAGCAGAAATCCTTTTAAAATTTCGACAATTTCTAAGGTTATTTCCCGATTTGAATAAAAACTCTGATGAACCAAAAACTAACAAGATTGCAAATAAGCCGCAAAGCGGAACAACTTATTCATTGCACCACAACAAACGACCTGGAAAGTTTATTAAAGCTTCCTCGAATGACTTTAACAAAATACGCGCTTTTTCCTCAATATTATTCTTTCAAATTACGGAAGTCAAATGGTGGATTTCGGGAAATAGAGGCGCCTGAACCCAATCTAAAGTCAACGCAAAGAAAGCTTAATGAATACTTGCAATGTGTTTATTATGGTATTCTGACCGATGCTGCTTATGCATTTATTATTAATCCACGAAAACATGAACCGAGAAATATCGTTTCGAATGCTTCTAAACATCTCGGCTGCAATTACCTGCTCAATATGGACTTTGATGATTTTTTTCACCAAATAAGTCAAAAGAGAATTTATAAAATCTTCCAAAGTACACCATTTCAATTCCAAAAAAGTACGGCAAATTTATTGGCAAAATTATGCACTTACAAAGGACGATTGCCAATGGGCGCCCCTACAAGCCCCGTTTTATCAAATTTCGCTTGTGTTCCGTTAGATAATGAATTGGAACAATGGGCAGATAATCACAGTATCACATACACCAGATTTGTTGATGACTTATCTTTTTCATCCAAACAAGCCATAACACAACAACATTTTTTGGAAATAATAAAAATCTTTGAAAGCAACCAACTAATAATTGAACCTACTAAGACAAAATGGTTTGATAAGAAACAAACAAAAACAGTAACAGGCTTGGTTTTAGGCGAAAAAGTTAAAATTCAAAATGAATATTATGAAGAATTAGAACGGGATTTAGATCGCTTGAAAAAAGCTATAGAAGTGCAGATAATAACCGGCTTACTTTATAAGGCCGAAGCAATTGTAAAATTCAAACAGGAGGTAATGGGAAAAATCAATTTTATTGCGGTTGTAATGGGATACGACAACGAAATTTACCAAACCTATTTAGAAAAATATGAAAATGTTACTAACCCGCCCGACGGTGAGTTAAGTGTCCGTTGGCTTAAATTTGCAAATTATTCACATATTTAAAAACCAAGATATTGTACTATGCAAATCATCATAGATACTGCCAATACCAGGATTAGCGTTAAAAACAACACTTTTCTTATTGAAAATAATACGCAAAGTAAACAAATAAGTCCTAAACGGATAAGCAGCATAGCAATCACTACCAATTGTATCCTGAATGCTGCGAGCATTAAATTGGCTGCACTCAATGAAGTGCCAATCTATTTTTTCAATAATTTCGGGACTTTACAAGCACGTTTGTGGAGTCCGTATTTTAAAAATATTGCAACATTACGAAGAAAACAATTACTTTTTTATAACACACCGCAAGCTACAAATTGGTTGATAAAAGTACTCGTGCGTAAAGCAGAGCTGCAAGCAGGTGTGTTGAAAAAGTTGCAAAAAGTGCATAAAAAAAATCAGGTACAATTCCGTGAAACATTAAATAATTTAAATGAAGTGCTGGATGGCGCCCAAAATTATAAGAACCAACCTATTGAGAAGTGCCGGAACCAATTATTAGGTATTGAAGGTGCAATCAGCAGAATATACTTTCAAAATTTGCAACCTTTTCTTCCTGCAGACTTTAAATTTGAAAAGCGAAGCCGGCGACCTGCAACCGATTACTTTAATGCTGCACTTAACTATCTTTACGGAATGACATACAGCATAGTGGAAAGCGGCGTTTTTGCCAAAGGTTTAGACCCGTTTATTGGGTATCTGCACACTGACAATTATCAAAAAACCTCTTTGGTATTTGATTTAATTGAACCGATTCGACCTCTTATTGATAATGTTTTGATAGATATGTGTGTTGAAAACACTTTAGACAGTACCCACTTCATTCAAAAACAAAATGGCTTTTGGATTAGTAAAAAAGGGAAGCGGGTTTTGATCCCTGCTTTTAATGAATACTTATATAAACGTCTAAAAGTCAACAATAAAATACGGAGGTTTAAAGATATTATTTATCAGGAAAGTAATTACTTGGGAAATTTAATAAACCAAAATTTATGATAATTTTTTTGATAACTTTATAAGACTTAAAAGCAAGTTCCAATGATATACCTAATATTTTATGACATTTCTTCCGATAGTCTGCGTACTAAAATAGCAAAACGTTTTATCGCTCAGGGTTATGAACGTTTGCAATACTCGGTATATGCAGCTATTGAAAACCCGGCTCAAAACTTATTGATTTGGAATGAGCTCACTACTTTGTTAAAAGAAGAACAAACGGCAAAATTGTATGTGATACCTGTTTCAAAGAAAAATTTCAGAAGAATCAAAATAATTGGTACTTTTGGCTACGACTTAGACTACTTAATGGGCGAAAAACGTTCTTTGATTTTCTGAGCAAAAAAAGAGTAAAAAACCAAGCCAATGACGAATAAGGCCATATTACAAACACAAAAACAAGGGCTAATATACTACTTTACAGGCGTATGTAAAATTTAAGTGTTTAAGTAGGGTATAATTTGAGACATTACTGAAACTTTTTTCAGCTATATCTACCAACTTATCAATGGTTTAAGTAGGGTATAATTTGAGACATTACTGAAACCATACCTTTCTCGCCTACCTACTTTACTCGGTAGTTTAAGTAGGGTATAATTTGAGACATTACTGAAACTTTATCGGATTGTCTTAGTCCTGTCCTGTTTACTGTTTAAGTAGGGTATAATTTGAGACATTACTGAAACTTTCATGATAATATCCTTTCTTTTTTTAGTTGGTTTAAGTAGGGTATAATTTGAGACATTACTGAAACCAAACACCCAATACCCATGGGAAATTTTTCCAAAGTTTAAGTAGGGTATAATTTGAGACATTACTGAAACTTTGCTGAGAGCAATTCGGCGTTGAAAACCATCCGTTTAAGTAGGGTATAATTTGAGACATTACTGAAACTTCCAGAAATTTCTGCCCACTCTCCAGAATTAAAGTTTAAGTAGGGTATAATTTGAGACATTACTGAAACTTTTGTCATATTGATACCCAAGGGAAGTGTCCAAAGTTTAAGTAGGGTATAATTTGAGACATTACTGAAACACTCTGAGCTACACTATATGCCCAAAATATAAGGTTTAAGTAGGGTATAATTTGAGACATTACTGAAACTCTTTTAACTTTCTTGAATAAGAAAGATTTAAGTTTAAGTAGGGTATAATTTGAGACATTACTGAAACTTCATCAACAACAGACTGGTTGTTCTTAAAGAGTTTAAGTAGGGTATAATTTGAGACATTACTGAAACTTTTCCGTTTATTTGAGCGGGCAGCTCCCACACGGTTTAAGTAGGGTATAATTTGAGACATTACTGAAACCTGCCTGCCAGGCCATGCCGGCGATATCTACGTTTAAGTAGGGTATAATTTGAGACATTACTGAAACACTTTACTCGGCAGGACTTTTTTTGTGATAGAAGTTTAAGTAGGGTATAATTTGAGACATTACTGAAACCCGGACCTTTTATCTCTACCCTTTCTATCTCGTTTAAGTAGGGTATAATTGGAGACATTACTGAAACACTTTGAAAGAGATTCTCCATTTCTTTACTGTTCGTTTAAGTAGGGTATAATTTGAGATATTACTGAAACCCCGCTTCAAGCGTCACGCTTGAAGTATTTTGCCCTCGTCCAAAAACCCCGTCATTGCGAACACGCCATCCCGGAATGTTTATCTATTGAAAGGCCACTTCGGCGTGTGAAACAATCTCATCAGCATTATCACGGAAACCATTTAAAGATTGCTTCTTCACGCTATCCCGCAGGCCAGCCCAATGTTCATCGCAATGACGTAGTCCAATTGTGGCGGGCAGGTTTCCCTTTGAATTTCAATCCGAAGTAATGGTAAACAGATTCCCACGCCATCGCTCCCCGCAGGCTCCGCACATAATGGCTCGGAAATAAACTCCGGGGATGAGGTATGAGAAAAGTCCGCGCCCGAAAGCCCCGTCATTGCGAACACGCCATCCCGGAATGTTTATCCATTGAAAGACCACTTCGGCGTGTGAAACAATCTCATTAGCGTTACCACGAAAACCATTTAAAGATGGCTTCTTCACGCTACCCCGCAGGCCAGCCCAATGTTCATCGCAATGACGTAGTCCAATCGT
>VAPE01015162.1_pt1 | contig 14415 bp, 13 predicted proteins | sample 3393911 | NCBI WGS metagenome assembly VAPE01 (sample SAMN08290436, study PRJNA428436) | hydrothermal vent metagenome | isolation source: Deep-sea hydrothermal vent chimney | place: Atlantic Ocean: South-mid Altantic Ridge | reverse complement strand
TCGGATCAGTCGGATCGGTCGGATCGGTCGGATCGGTCGGATCAGTCGGATCAGTCGGATCAGTCGGATCAGTCGGATCAGTCGGATTAAGGGGATTAAGGGGAGGGTGATAATATCATCTCAATCACCCCCACCTCCGATTGAAAACTTAAAACAAGGGACCTGATCTCTTCGTGAATTGTATGGAATCCGGGTTAAAGTAAGGGGTGCCTCCACCCCTGGAGGGAAAGGGATGGAGGCAAGTGTGGGACTAAACCCTATCTCGAGGGGGCGGAGATAGGGTTTGGTAGGTGTTTATATGATATCACAAAACGAATACTTTTTTCATCTGGCGGGAGGCTCATTTACAGCCCTTTGACCTGATTAATAACCAGGAAGGAACCCTTAGCCCACGTTTTTGAATCTTTTCAATCATTTTCTCTCTCACGGAGGGATTTACGCCCCCTCAGAGAAGTCTCTCGTACGCTCTCCTGAGAGAAACCGCAGCATAGAGATAGATTGAGGCAACCACCAGCAAAATTATCAGCAATATATCTACCATATTTTATCTTAGCACAAAGAATCTCTTCCCTGTATCAATGCCCTTCAACCCGAATCCGCCGTTTGATTCGTGGGTCAAATTGAGGGCAGATGGGTAATGGCCTTTTCATGGATTGATGGAATCTCTATCGGCAATTCAGGGGTCAACGGGAAAGCGTATTCATATAACCCCTCAACTCAACTACCGATACCTGTCCCGGGGCCTTTTGTGCCCCCACGGCAGAAAAGGTAAACAGGGAGCCGATCATGGGGAAGAAGACCCTTGAAGCAAGTCCCCTCTTACCCATGCATATCGTGACTATTCCCCTCTTTTCATAATTTAGGAGCAGTCTCGTCATCGTCCGGATATCTTCAATGTCACGTGCAAAGGTGGCAACCTTTACTATGTCTGCCCCCCTTTCATAAACTCCATCAACAAACACGGTCAGTTCATTATAGGAAGGCGTGCCCTGAAAATCATGGAACGACCCCACAAGCACCTTCCCCTTGTCCTTTATAATACCCCTTGCCTCATCAAATATCGGTTCCCGTGCCTCAACATCAAAGAGGTCGGCATGGTCTGCTATCAGTCTAATGATGCTAATCCTCCGGTCGTCATCTATAAACCTCTCCCCTCCCTCCTTGTGAGACCTGATTGTGGCAATAACGGGCTTCCCCACCCCCTCAACCTTCTTGAAAACATTCAGTATATAATCATCCCTCAAGTCCTTAAAATGGTCGACACGCAGTTCTATCAGGTCGATGGCATCGACCACCTCCGGCCCAAGGAGTTCCAGTTCCATATCCGTCACAGATGCGGCTATGGCAGGTCTTTGAAATTTCTCCATCTGTGCCTCTCCTGTTCAGTTAATGAGTAGGGTTTGAATGGTTAGAATTGTTCTCACTTAACTCTCTAAATTATCCTTATAGCAACTTACGGATGAATCCCGAACCTTGACAGGAGGCTTCCCTCCGCCCTTTCAAACCCGGCGCGGGATACCAGGTAATCCATAACCGCCTTCCTCTCCTCAAATAAGGATTCGGTATATTCTTCCTGGAACCGCAGAAGGTCATTCAGGGTTGTAAGACCTTCCCTGAAACGGCCCTCCTCGGCCTCGAGTCTCTTCTGCTCCGCCAGCCTCGTCTTACCTGTTGCAACAATCCTCTTGAGGTTAAGTTCAAGTGCCCTCCACTTCTTTCGCAGATCAAGGACTACCCGCTGTCTAAGTTCATCAATTCTTGCGGCTGCCCTCTCCTGCTCATATTTCGCCTTCAGGTAGCGCCCCCTTTCAGCCTTAAGGCCGATATTCTCTCTGATAGCCATCCGGACTGCTTCAGCAACCGTTAAATGTATCGTTTCAGAGGCATCGGCAAGCCCGCTGAGGAAAAAAACGGCTACCAGAGCCATTGTCGTCCGTATAATCCAAATCATTCTCATTTGCATATTCCCTTTTCCGGAGACATCAAACCTCAAGAATCATTCCCGCTGTTCTTTCCTCTCCCCTCACTGACGGTGAGATAACCCGACAGGATTATAAGAACGCCGCCGATATAGGATCTCGCCCCGGGAAACTCCTTCAGGAATATAATACTGAAAATTATAGCACCAACAGGTTCAAGATAGCCAAGCACTGCAGCCCTGCTTGCCTGAACCACCATCAATCCCCTGTAGTAGAGAAAAGGTGCGGCAGTTGAATGCACCGCACCCATCACTGCAAGGAGCCACAGCCTCTCATAGGGGACCTCCTTTATAAAGGGCAGGAGCATCATCACCATGAAGAGGTTCTGAAAAAAAACCATCATATAGGGGTTCATCCTCTGTGTAAAGACCCGGACAAAGATCACAAGCAGTGCATAGAAAAACCCCGAGGCAAGCCCGGAAAGAATGCCAAGGAGGTCACCGGTAACCCTGAACCCCTCACTGGCTACGCCCCTGAAGCATTCCAGTAAGGCGCCCCCCCCAAGCATTATCCATAACCCGGCGGAAGCAACGATAATTGAAAGGATTATCCTCGGTGTTATTCTCTCACCAAGGAAGACAAATGCAAGCACTGCAACAATCACAGGGGCTATGTAGTGTGTAAGCACGGCATTGGCGATTGTGGTCTTTGAATAGGCAAAGAGGAACGTGAATGTATTCAGGAGCAGGCACAGGCTCAGCAGAAAAATATACGGAAATCCCTTTAAAGGCGGCAGGGCGCTCCTGAACCTTCTTGAAATGAAAAGAGGGCTCTGGAAGAAGAGCGAAAACAATGCGGAATAAAAGATAAGGACATGAACAGGCACGCCGGAGGCCCTGACAAAAAGGCCGAGGGAACTCCATATAAGGATCGCTATAACTATATACAGGGAGGCCATCAGGAGAGAGGAAGTCCTTCTATCTGGCGAAGGACCCGCCCTCTGATCCTGTTTGGCGGCTCTCTGTCGAAGAGTTCGTTGCCGTTATCCAGTACAGGCACGAGCATATCCTCATATCCACCACCGCACCGGCATTTCAGGTCTTCCGAAGAAAAAGGAACCACCCTTCGCCGGCCGCAATCGTTACAGCGCAGGACCCTCTTACTGCCGGATCGCTTTCCACGTTTGGCAAGGGGCCGCCCACCGACCTCCATTATGTCCATTGCATAATCAACCACAGGTGCATTGCTTATGGATGTACCGATACCGTAGGCATCGACAACCGGGTTCAGCTCCATTATATCGGATTCCTTTATACCTCCGCTTACAAACAACTTCACATTGCTGTATCCCCTCAGGTCGAGTTCCCATCTTACCTCCTCAAGGATCCGGTAAAAATTCCCCCGCCTCGATGATGGGGTGTCGAGCCTGACCGCAAAGAGCCTGTCTCCAAGGGTCTCTGCAACATTAAGGGCCTCGAATTTCTCATCAAGGAAGGTATCGATAAGGGCGACACGCTTGAACCTTGGTTCGAGCACCTCGTCATAGGCCTTCAGGGCCTCGACAGTTGAGCCCATACAGATGATTAAGGCATGGGGCATTGTTCCCATCGGGTCCTCTCCGATAATCTCTCCGCTCTTCACCACCGCCACACCGTCACAACCGCCTATATAGGCGTTCCTCTCGATCATCGGGGCAAGGATGGGGTGCATCCTCCTGGCACCAAAACTGACTACGAGACGTCCATCGGCAAGGCCCTTAAATCTTGCAGCCTTGGCAGCCACACCCGAGGCCTGGCATATAAGGCCAAGGATTGCCGTCTCAAAAATACAGAAATCCTGATAGTGCCCCTCGATCTCCATGACCGGTTCAAAGGGATAAAAAACAGACCCCTCCCTCATGGCCCTTAACTTAACCGGTAATCTCCGCAACAGATAAACAACCTCTTCAAGGCCTGCAAAGACGGCCCACGGCCAGCTCTCGGGGAAGCCCTTGGCAATGAATTCCGCCTTTACAACGGGATTTACCCCCTTTTCCCTTAATATCCTGAGTGCGCACTGAAAATATACATCGGTAACCTTTCCCTCAAGAATATCTTCAGGCCGGGCAGTATGAAACATGTCTCCTCCTAAAGAGCTTTGTATTTTCGCTATTAAGCGATCGGCCGGACAAAGCGATATCCCGGAATAATTTCCGGACAGGAACCGCTCTCTGCCTTAGTGTCGTGTCAACCTTGTAATGCCGGGGTGTTTGAATCGTCGTTCCCGCTACGTCGGGAATCATACTCCTCTTGGATTCCGGACAAGCCGGAATGACAATTGAGAGTTGACTCGACATTAGTTTAGCAGTTGAATATACAGAAGATTTAACACAACTCTATCGGATTTTGCAAGAAAAACTACGCATGAACGGTTAATTTCCGTAACGTCGGTTGATTTATTTTTGGTAGTACATCTCCTCCGCATTCATTGAACTCCTCGCAAGGGGTGCAGAGGCAACAAAGGAATAACCCATTTCAAGCGCTATCCTTCCGTACTCCTCAAATACATCCGGATGCAGATACTCGACAACCTCAAGATTGGCCTTCCCCGGTCTCAGATACTGCCCTATCGTCAGGAGATCACATCCCGCCTCCCTCAGGTCCTTCATAACGGAGAGCACTTCCCCGGACGACTCTCCAAGGCCGAGCATCATACCGGATTTTACCGGTATCGACGGTGCAATCTCCCCTGCCATTCTCAGGACCTCAAGGGACCTGAGGTAAACCGCCTGGGGGCGCACCTTTTGGTAGAGCCTCGGCACTGTCTCCACGTTGTGGTTGAAGACATCCGGCAAAGCACGGAGGACCGTCTCTAACGCATCCCTCTGCCCCTGAAAGTCCGGGGTTAACACCTCCACTTTTGCAGCGGGGATACGGCTCCTTATCATCCTTACCGTTTCAGCAAAATGCGATGCCCCGCCATCGGACAGATCATCCCTTGTTACGGAAGTAATAACCACATACTTAAGTCCCATCTCATCTGCGGCCTTTGCAACCCTCCCGGGCTCTGTTGGATCCGGTGGTCCCGGCACGGAGTGGTTTACCGAGCAGAACCTGCAGCTCCTTGTACACGAATCGCCGAGGATCAGGAATGCAGCCGTCGGACGGGAAAAGCACTCACCCCTGTTTGGACAACGAGCCTCTTCACAGACCGTGGAAACACCCTTTGATCTCAAAAGATGTTTTGTGTGGTGTGTTCCGATAAAATCCCTGACTTTTATCCAGTCCGGCAGCCTCATGGTATGGTTGTAGGAGGAGGAGGGAGTGTATAAAAAACGGCACCCGCGGAAAGCGGGTGCCCCCGCGGTTCAATCCAGTCTAACTACATTTGTAGCTTTTGGACCCTTGCTGCCATCAACAATTTCGAAGGATACACGCTGGCCCTCGGCTAATGTCTTAAAGCCGCTACTCTCTATATCGGAGTAATGCACAAAGACATCCTGGCCATCGTCCTTCTTGATGAAACCGTAACCCTTGGTCTCATTGAACCACTTCACTGTTCCTTCAAAAGACATACTACAAAAGCCTCCTTTCTGATACTTGACCCTGAAAAAATACAGGTTATTCTTTTATAATTCTTTATGATTATTCTTGTCAAGAAAAAAATAAGCTCATTTAGGTCAGCACGTAAGTTCCCTGCTAAAGAACTCAGTTACCCCTTAACCCACGCGATTAAAACGTGAATAATACACGCAGCAAAGTACTCATAAGGGGTGTAAACTGGATTGGTGATGCAGTGATGACCCTGCCCTCCGTCAGGGCCTTGCGGCAGGCATTCCCCGAATCAGACCTCCACATGATGGTCAAGAAGTGGGTCCGTCCCGTCTTTGAAAGAGACCCCAATATCGATACCATTATCGAATACAGGAAAGAGTTTGAAGGGGTTACAGGAAAACTCATCGGCTCACAGGCATTGAAAAAAGGGGGGTACGACACCGCCATACTCTTCCAGAACGCCTTTGATGCCGCAATTATCACCTACCTTGCGGGGATTACTGAAAGGCTGGGATACAACCGGGATGCAAGGGGGTTCCTGCTGACAAGAGCAATAAAAATAACGCCTGAAGCAAAGAGACTTCACCACATCCTTTACTACCTGAACCTGCTGACAAACCTGGGGATTAAATCAATATACAGACATCCCTGGATCTACATAGACAGGGAAGAACACCTGAGCGCCTTAAACAGGATCTCATCGCTAAAAAGACCCGTGGTGGTGCTGAACCCCGGCGCCGTTTACGGTTCTGCCAAGAGGTGGCCGACCGAACACTTCTCGAAACTCTCAAAAATGATAATAACGGAACTCTATGGGAGCGTCGTTATTACGGGCTCAAAGGGTGAAACCGGGATCGCCGAAGCAATAGTAAACGGGCTTGATAAGAATCTGATAAATGCCGGCACCCTGCTGAACCTCTCGGGCAAGACGGACCTGCGGGAGCTTATCGGTCTCATCTCAAAGGCGGATGCCGTGGTAACGAATGATTCAGGGCCCATGCACCTGACCTATGCGGTCGGGGCACCGCTTGTTGCACTCTTTGGCTCTACAGATCCCGCACTGACCGGGCCTCCGGCATTTGCAAACCCCGAGAGCATCGCAATACCTTCAGACATCGAGTTGGACGGCAGGAGCATAGTCCTTAAAAGGGACATGGACTGTTCTCCGTGCTTTGAACGGGAATGTCCGGGAAGGAACACAAAATGCCTTGTTGATATAACACCGCGTGAGGTCCTTGACGCCCTGAGAGGAATCATCCCAACAAACAAGGCCGCCTTCTTTGACCGCGACGGAACCCTCTGCAGGGATGCCGACTATCTGAACCGGATGGATGATCTGGAGATCTTTCCAGCGGTAAGGGATCTGGTTCACCTTAAAGAGAAGGGTTATCTCCTTATAGGTATCAGCAATCAGTCCGGCGTTGCAAGAGGCATTGTTGAGAGGGAATTTACGGAAAGAGTAATCGGCATATTCACCGGGCAGTACGGTTTCGACGGATTTTACTACTGCCCACACCATCCGGATGAAAACTGTGCATGCAGGAAACCCTCATCCGGAATGGTGCTGAAGGCAAGAAAGGACTTCAACATAGACTTGCGGAACTCAATTGTTGTTGGTGACAAGGAGAGCGATATGGAACTTGCACGAACAATCGGAGCCCGGGCGCTTCTGCTGAAATCTGAAAATGCCGGCGGTTCCATTTATGCCGATGAATCCTTCCGGGACCTGACCTCGCTAATCAACTATATCCATGAAACACATACTTAAGAGACCCGTCAGTAGCCATAGTGAAGCTCCCCCATGTCCTTTGCACTCTGCGATTCTTGCCCTATGCGCTTAATATGTATCCATGCAGGATTCCCCTTTCAGGGAGGCGGTTTCTCAACCGGGAACTTCTAAAAAACCCTCGTAATCTCGTCCTGCTCAAACAAGGGCAGCGGTGATTTGCCTCTCTCATCGACGATTATGACACCCTCGTCCTCTTCCTTAACAAGCCCGATAGGTTCACAGTTTATACCCACTGCGCCAAGGGCATTTATAATGTCGGACGACGAGGCCGGATCAGAAACTATGAGAAGCGCCCCCGAGGCAATACATCCAAGGGGATCAAGGCCGAAGAAGCTGCATAAGGCCATGGTCTCATCAAATACTGGAATCCTCTCCCTCCGGATTTCCATACCGACACCCGATGCACGTGCAAGCTCATGAAGGCCTGTAGCAAGGCCTCCCTCTGTCGGGTCATGCATTGCATGAACCTCTCCGGCTTCAACTGCAGTACCGGCATCCATCCGGACACTTATTCCGGGTCTTTCAATAAAATCCTTGCACCTCTGAATAAATGCCCTGTCAAACTCCTCTGATAATGCCTTCTCCTTTTCACGGGCAAGGAGAGCTGTCGTCTCTATTGCTATCCCCTTCGTCAGAATTATGTGGTCTCCCACCCTTGCCCCCGATGACCGGACAATCCTCTCTTTCCTTACCGTACCGAGCATCTGTCCAATAACGATAGGTCTGTCTATACCGGATGTTACCTCCGTGTGCCCGCCACAAATCGCAATTCCAAGTCTCTTGCATGCATCGGCAAGTTGGTCGAAGATATCCTCTACCAGCCCTTTGTCCGTCCTTTTCTCGGGAAGCAGTATTGTCGCAAGAAACCACCTCGGCATGCCGCCCATGCAGGCAATATCATTGGCGTTTACAGTCACTACATACCGGCCTATCTGATCGGTGGCAAAGGTTATGGGATCGGTCTTCGCTATCAGATAATCATCCCCTCCAATATCGATAACCGCTGCATCCTCGCCTACCTGAGGACCGACAACCAGAGACGGGTCGGACACACCTCTGTATCTTTCTATTAAAGAGGATAGATAATCAGGATCGATCTTGCCAACCGGGAATCCTTTTATTCTCATAAGAAACCTCCTCTTTTATTCTATCAGAAAACAGGGTCACAGGAGACGATCGCACGCAACCGGGAATGATCTTACGCCATTGCACCCCCGCCCCCATGAAATTCCGCTTCTATTTTTCAGGCCCGGAAATTTTAATAAGGTCTTTTATGATAAAATAGCATTGTATGCCCCTTATTTTTGTCACCAATGATGACGGGATCCAGTCTCAGGGATTAACAGCGCTATACAGGGCGATGCAGGAGATGGGAGACGCTTACATCGTCGCTCCCGACAGGGAAAAGAGCGCTGTCAGCCATGCCCTTACAATGCACAGACCCCTAAGGGCGGAGAAGCTTGAAGACCATATTTATACAGTAAACGGGACACCCACCGACTGTGTGGTGGTTGCCGTTGAAAAGGTACTCCCACGGACCCCTGACATCATAATCTCAGGTATAAACCGTGGAGCAAACCTCGGTGATGACATCTCATATTCCGGCACCGTATCTGCTGCAATCGAGGGAACCCTGTTTAATATCCCTTCGGTGGCCATATCTACGGTCTCTACCGATGGAAAAAATTTCCATTTCGATACAGCGGCAAGCTTTGCCATAAGGCTTATACGCTATACACTCTCAAGGGGGCTCCCTCAAGACACCCTCCTCAATGTAAATGTCCCGAACACCCCCCAGGAGGAGATAAAGGGAGTTAAGTTTACGAGACAGGGCAAGCGGGTCTATGATAATGCGATCCATGAAACACTCGATCCATGGGGAAAGCAACACTTCTGGATCGGCGGTGGAACCCCCTCGTGGCAGGAGGGCAACGATACGGACTTCAATGCCGTCTCAGGCGGCTATATATCCATAACACCCATCCATCTCGACCTGACCAACTATGACACACTTGAGAGCCTGAAGAAGGAATGGACATCCCTGGAATAGTTTAATGCATGGGCAAAAGTATGACATAATTGTAGTCGGTGCCGGACCCGCCGGGATCTTCTCGGTACTTGAACTCCTCAAAAAAAAACCCTCACTGAAGATACTCCTGATTGAAAAAGGAAGTGATATAGACGAACGGGAATGTCCCATGACAACAAAGGGCGTTTCATGCACAACCTGTCCGGTCTGTGCACTGCTTAGTGGCTGGGGTGGCGCCGGCGCATTCAGTGACGGCAAGCTCAATCTATCAACGGAGATAGGCGGTAATCTGTCAAACTATATAAGCGTAAGCAGACTGGAAGAACTGATAGACTATGTCGACTCGGTTTACATAGAGTATGGCGCTCCAAGACGGGTCTATGGGGAAGACATAGGGGAGATAGAGAAGATCAGGAAACTCGCCTCAAAGAATGACCTGCTCCTCCTGCACTCACGGGTGAGACACATCGGGACCGAGAGGTGCAGGGATGTACTGAAGGGCATGAGGGAGGAGATAAATGAAAAGGTGGACGTTATATTTAAGAAAAGAGCCACCAGGATTACTGAAAACCCTGATGGTACTATTTCGGTCGGGATCAATTCGGGCGAGGAATTCAAGGGGAAATACGTGATACTTGCTCCGGGGAGGGAAGGCTCCCGCTGGCTTGAGCGGGAGGCAAAGAGGCTGAAACTCAGCCTCCTGAATAACCCCGTTGACATAGGTGTAAGGGTAGAAGTCCCGGCATCGGTGCTTGAGCATCTCACCTCGGTGACCTACGAACCAAAGTTTATCTATTATTCAAAGGCCTTTGACGACAGGGTAAGGACATTCTGTGTCAACCCCTATGGGGAGGTTGTAAAGGAGTACCTGAAGGGGATATGGTCAGTAAACGGCCATAGTTATGCAGAGAGTAAAACAGGCAACACCAATTTTGCACTCCTTGTAAGCACCTTCTTTACCAAACCATTTAATGAACCGATTTCTTACGGCAGATACATTGCCAGGCTTGCAAACTTCCTTGGACAGGGGGTCATCATCCAGAGGCTTGGTGACCTGAGACATGGAAGAAGGTCCACCCCGGAGAGGATCTCAAAAGGCATAGTCGAGCCCACACTTGAGGATGCAACGCCGGGTGACCTCAGCTTCGCCTTACCTTATAGATATCTCACGGACATACAGGAGATGTTGGAGGCCCTTGACAGGATTGCCCCCGGGGTCAATTCAAGGCATACCCTTTTATACGGCGTGGAGGTGAAGTTCTATTCCATGCAGATTAAACTCTCCGAAGAACTTGAAACGGAAATCGGGAACCTCTTTGCCATTGGCGATGGTGCAGGCGTGAGCAGGGGCCTTATTCAGGCATCTGTATCGGGTATTATTACAGCAGGTGCGATACTGAAAAGGATACAGGCCTGACATGAGCAGACAAATGCCGGATTTTTTTTACGGCGTTGAACTGGTCCCCCTCTGTATGACGGTTAAACTGTCAGAGGCCGGAAGGATCGAATCAGCCCTGGACAGAGAAGGCGTTGAATATACCTTTGAAATCATCCCGGCCGTCAGGAGGAGTATTTTAAGCATAATCTTCGGCAGCGCCAAGAAAGGTGTCATGTTCCTCGTCCCCGAGGAAAAATACGGCCTCTGCAGGACGATCCTCGAAAAAGAGGACCTGTCTCATCTTTTCATTCTTGACTGAGCAGCCCCCGTTAATAGTGAGTTGCCATGGCCGGATCCGTCAACTATCTAACCGGCACTCAGGGTTTCAGCCCTCTTTCTCCTCTTCTGGTTAAAGATTACCAGCATGTAAATCAGCAGACCGACGGGATAAAGAAAGTATTTTGCCGAGAGACCGATATTTAACAGAGAGGCAACAGCCCCTGGATAAAAGAGGATAAAAGACGCCGTTAGAAAGAAAGGTATCTCGTACCATCTGTTTTTTACCATGCACCAGCCCTGGGCAAAATTCTCAAAGGCTGCAATTCCCACAAGGGCCATTGAAAAGATGAGCAGCGCATGGGGCAGACTATAGATATTGTAAAGAATCAGGTCCGGATTGAATACAAACATGAATGCAATAACCGAAGTCCTGATATCGTATAAAAACCCCTGAATCCCGGTGGGTATCGGTTCAGAACCGGCAATTGCCGAGGCGGCATAGGCGGCAAGCCCTACAGGGGGGGTATCATCGGCAAGAATTCCAAAGTAGAAACAGAAGAGATGGGCAGCCATTATGGGTATAACAAAACCAAAGCCCCCACCAACCTCCACTATGATCGGGGCTGTCAGGGAGGCCATAACAATATATGTGGCCGTTGTAGGAAGCCCCATCCCGAGGAGCAAACTGGCCAGCGCCGTAATGACAAGGAGGAGAAAGATATTCCCCATCGCCAGGTTTTCGACTATCTGGGTTATCATCCCCCCGATACCCATGTTGACTACACCCACGATTATCCCTGCTGCCGCACATGCAAGGGCCACTGAGATCATGTTCTTCGAACCACGTATCATTCCCGCCCCGATAAGCTGAAAGGCCGTCTTCACCCCTTTGATCAGCCCCGCACCCTGCAGGAAGGCCTTCCTGATTTCCTGATAAAAGATTACACCGATGAGGACAACTATCGATCTGAATGCAGCAAGCTCGGGTGAATGTCTGAGAACAATGAGTTCGTAGAGGAGTACTCCCAGTGGTATCAGGTAATGAACACCGTTTTTCAGGGTCCTGACAAGGTCCGGGAGTTCATCTCTGGTTAGACCCCGGAGCCCCAGTTTGCTTGCCTCAAGGTGAGTGATGCAGAAGAGGCCGACATAGGAGACAATCGCAGGTATTGCAGCAGCCTTGACTACCTCGATGTAGGGAACGTTGACATATTCGGCAATGATAAAGGCAGCAGCACCCATGATGGGCGGCATGAGCTGCCCGTCCGTACTTGCAGCCACCTCGATCGCAGCTGCCTTCTTTGCGGGATAGCCTGTCTTTTTCATAAGCGGAATTGTAAATGGACCGGTGGTAACGATATTCGCAATACTTGAGCCTGAAACAAGACCGGTTGCTCCGCTTGAGACTACCGCTGCCTTGGCCGGCCCGCCCTTGAACCTTCCGAGCGCAGTGAGGGCCAGGTCTGTAAAAAACTTTCCCGCCCCCGCCCTCTCAAGGAGCGAGCCGAAAAGCACAAAGAGGTAGACGATTGAGGCGGATACACCAAGGGGTATACCGTAGATTCCCTCTGTTGAAAGGGTTATGTTGCTCAGATATTTTCTGAGGGAGACCCCCTTGAAGGCCATGACATCGGGCATGTACGGGCCCAAAAAGGCATACACTGTAAAGAGTATGGCAATTATGGAGAGGGCAGGCCCGATGACCCTCCGGGCCGCCTCGAGGAGAAGAAGAACGAGAAGTATCCCGATAAGGATATCCCTCGCTACAGGCACCCCCGCCCGCATGGCAATACCGTTGTAGTCAATTACTATGTAGAGGGCGCTCAGTACGCCCACAAGGGAGAAAAGATAGTCTATTAACGGAATACGGTCTGTGATCGAGAAGAAGGAAAGATGCCTTTTGGGGTGCTTGATGCATGGAATAAGAAGAAAGACAAGCGCCAAGGCAAAGGCAAGATGGATTGCCCGTATCTTTGTGCTGTCAAGGATAATAAAACCTGCGAGGGCAAGCTGGAATAGCGCCCAGGAGATCGCAATAAAACCGACGAGGAAGGACTCACGTCTTCGGAGCCTCCGGATATCACCCGTTTCCGCCCTGAGGATCTCTTCTGCATACCTCTTGCCGTCTTCCAGACTCATATGATTATAGTACGTGGTACAGGGTAAGGAAAGACTTCACACGTTCCTGTCAGCCCGTCCTTAAAACTTGAGCATCTGTCTCTACAGTGGAGAAACAATCACTCCTGAATGAGTTTTGGATCGATATACTTCAGAAGACCGGCCTCTTTATAGTACTTCAGGGCGCCCCTGTGAATGGGTGCGGAAAGGCCCTGGAGCATATTCTCCTTTGTAAGCACCGAATAAGCAGGATGTAACTTCTTGAAGGCCTCAAGGTTATCAAAGACCTCCTTTGTAATTGCATAGACAATCCTCTCATCCACGTTCTTTGAGGTCACCAGGGTTGCCTTTACCCCTATGCTTTCCACATCCTCCTTGTTGAGGGCATTAGGATAGAATTTGATGGGGATAATGGTTTTGGCATAATAGGGATACTTCTTAAGAAGCGCATCAACCCACTTCCCCTTAATCGGAACAATTCGCACCTTAATCCTCCCTGATGTGGCCTCCTTTATGTTTCCGTTTGGATGGCCCACGGTATAGAAGAAGGCGTCGATCTTTTCATCCTGAAGAAGCCCGGGCGCCTCAACGGCCTTCACCTGCTCAACATGGAGGCTATCAAGCGCTACACCTGCTGCAGAGAGGATATCCTTTGAGTTCTGAAGCTGGCCCGACCCCGGATTGCCGATGTTTACTCTCTTACCCTTGAGATCCTTTACAGACCTTATGCCGCTCTGTGCCGATGCAATAAGGGTTATCGATTCCGGATGGATTGAAAAGACCGATCTCAGGTCCTTCTGAGGTCCCCGTTTTGACCACTCGGCCAGACCATTGTATGCCTGGTACTGCCTGTCCGACTGTGCAATGCCAAACTCAAGGTCTCCGGATAACACCGCATTGATATTGTAAACGGATCCGGCAGTCGACTCTACCGTTGCCTTAATACCATACTCTTTGAACTTCTTGTTTATCATCCTGCTGATGGCTCCACCGGTAGGGTAGTAGACACCGGTTACACCACCGGTACCGATTGTAACAAACACCCTCCCGTATGCAGGAGAATACGAAGCTGAAAGGAGAAGGAAAAGACTTAACAATGCAAAGAGTTTTTTCATGGTTTTACCCCCATAGTTTTTATCGGAATTTTCCCAGAGATGGAGAAATAATAACATAATGACTGAATTTTCTCAATGATTCAGCCATTCCCAAATCTGCCGTTTGAGTCGTGGGTCAAATTGAGGGCCGGTGGGTCTAACCCCTTATTCTCTACTCACGGGCTGTTTTATACAGCAACCGAACTCTCTATCTCCCGAAGCCACAGCAGCCTCGAACCGTTAATCATTACCGAATTGGCCGCCTCCATAAACTCC
>VAPE01012952.1_pt1 | contig 14464 bp, 15 predicted proteins | sample 3393911 | NCBI WGS metagenome assembly VAPE01 (sample SAMN08290436, study PRJNA428436) | hydrothermal vent metagenome | isolation source: Deep-sea hydrothermal vent chimney | place: Atlantic Ocean: South-mid Altantic Ridge | reverse complement strand
TTAGCCCACTTATTTGCAAAAACCCTTATTCTATAAGGCTTCTTTTTTTAAGTTGGGCACTACAATTTATATTTTATATACAGATCTACGGAGAGGAACATTCATTAATCTGTAGATCTTTCTAATATCAAGAGAGGCAGCAGCTGAGGGCAGAACAAATCTGTTTTTGGTTTTTCTGTCAAACAGTTCTGTTTCTTGAGTAATTCTATTCCATCTTAAGTCTCATCAAGTACATTTCTTCACCATCAACAATCTTAACATTGATACTGTTGCATTTTGTGCATATATAGCGTATCTTTTTTGGTTCACTTATCAAGCCGCATTCATTGCATTGTATAATTAACGGTTGTATATTTATTACCAATTCGGCATCATTGCAGATTGTTTTTTCTTTGAATGCGTCAAACGCAATTTTCAATAAATCAGGTTCTACACCGCTAAGCACGCCTATTTTGATAATAACCTTGTCAATTCTAACTGCATGATATTTTCCGGCATTTTCTTCGCAAAGCTCTATTAACGATTGAACTATGGAATACTCATGCAAATTAGCAAATCCTCGGCAGAAGTTCGCCTTTGGGCGGCTCTAAAAATCTGCTTGTACCCCATTCAGATCTTAAGATTACCTTTCCCTGATGCTCAGTAACGGCATTGCCTATAATTGCCGCATTTTTACAAAATTCAAATCTTTTTAATATATCAACGCAATACTGCGCTTCAATGCTTTTTACGGCTGCTATAAATGTTCCTTCATTGGCAAAATCATACGGTTCAAAACCCAGCAATTCGCACACTCCGTTTACCTCATCGCTGACAGGAACACTTTTTTCATTAATCACGATACCGATATTGCTCGCATCAGTCCATTCATTAAGTACGGCAGCCAGACCTCCGCGCGTTGCATCCCGCAGGGCATTGATTTTGATACCTGACTCAGCAAGTGCGCTAACGGCAGGCCAAAGATTGACGCAATCACTTTTCAGCGTACTTTTTAGATCAATTTCTTCTCTTTTCATCAGAATAGCCGCACCGTGCCGCCCGATATCACCCGAAACGATAATTGCATTTCCCGGTTTGATATTATGACAGGAAATTCCATGTTTAATAATTTTCCCTATACCTGCCGTATTTATAAAAATACCGTCCGCCGATCCTTTCGGCACAACCTTTGTGTCTCCGCAAACTATCTTTGCTCCGCTGAAAAGGGTTTCTTCTGCCATACTTTTTACAATTGCCTCCAGTTTCTCAAACTCGAACCCTTCCTCTATAATAAAAGCGGTGCTTAGAAAAAGTGGTTTAGCACCCATCATCGCAAGATCATTAATAGTGCCGACTATTGATAATTTGCCTATATTTCCGCCATTAAAAAAGATTGGCGTCACGGTAAAACTGTCGGTTGTAAAAACAATATCCGGACCAACATGCAAAACTGCAGCATCTTCCGCTTTCGTTAAAATATTATTTGAAAATTGCCTGTAAAAAATATCGTGAATCAGATCGTTGGTTTCTTTGCCTCCTCCTCCGTGACTTAGCTGAATTTTCTGCATTCACACTCCTTGATATCTATAATATGCATTGCACGCTCCTTCACTGCTGACCATGCAGCTTCCCATTGGGGTATTTGGAACACATGCATTTCCAAACACTCTGCAATCGGTAGGTTCCTTTATTCCTCTTAAAATCTCACCGCAGATGCAGAGCTTGTCATCTTCCGCCGGTTTATTCGGCAATATATCGGCAAACAGCTTTTCTGCATCTAAATAGCTGTATTTATTCCTTATCTGCAATGCACTTCCCGGAATATTGCCTATTCCGCGCCACCGGAAATTTTCGCGGAGCTGCATATATCTGTTTATCAACTCCTGCGCTTTATGGTTTCCTTTCGCTGCAACAGCTCTTGAATATTGAATTTCTACATCAGATTGTCTTTTATTCTTTTGACCGATGATCATTAATACGGACTGCATAATATCAATAGGTTCAAATCCGCTGATTACGATAGGTGTCTTGTATTTTCGAGCCAACGATATAAATATTTTTGATCCTGTAATAATACTTACATGACCGGGAGCAATAAAAGCGTTTACCTTTGATTTACCCTCCATAACGGCTCTCATTGGAGGTACAACGATTACGTGATTAATATGAAAATACAGATTCTTAACATTTTTTTTGACAGTCTGTTCAATAACAACCGCTGTCATAGGTGTTGTAGTTTCAAAACCGATAGCAAAAAATATAACCTTCTTATCGGGGTTTCCTTCGGCTATTTTTATTGCGTCTAATGGTGAATATAACGCCCTTATATCATAGCCGTTTGCCCGTTCGTTTGCCAAAGAACTTTTTGAGCCCGGAACTCGTATCATATCTCCCAATGTTAGCAAAATAGTATTATCCATCTTTGCAAGCGCCATTGCCTGATCTATACGTTCTTTGGGCATAATACAAACCGGACAGCCGGGGCCATGAACAAATCTAATATTATCAGGCAGCAGTTTCGGAAGTCCGTATTTCATAATTACATGTGTATGTCCGCCGCACACTTCCATGATATAAAGCGGTTTTTCAAGCTGTTCGGCTTCATCCGCAATAGCTGCGGATAATGCCTTTATGGCATCAGGATTGCGAAATTCGTAAAAAAGATCTTTAAGCTTCAAATTCATTTATAGAGCTTTGTCTGCATAGTTGTCTTCTTCGGTTTCCATTATTTCTATCATTTTTCTGTATATTTTAAGGCTTTCGAGTGCATCTTCTTTATCAATTTTGCTCATAGCAAAGCCGACATGTACCAAAATATAGTCGCCAATATTGACCGTTTCGGCTATCAAGTCCAAACTTACTTTGCGTTTAATTCCCATTGTGTCAACCGTTGCAGTATTATTCTCATCAATTTCAATAACCTCCGACGGGATGGAAAGACACATTATCAGCTCCTTAATTTCCGTTTAAAGTTTATCCAATCAATTACATTTTTTATCGCTGCCGGATCTTTTACGGATAGTTCAAGAATATCAACATTTGGCTTGATGCGTCTTGCCTCATCTTTTACCCTTTTAATATCATAATCAAAATAAGGCAAAAGGTCGGTTTTTGTAATCAGTATCAGATCAGCCTTGCTGAACATCACCGGATATTTCTCAATCTTATCTTCGCCCTCCGGAACGGATACCAAAACAAAATTCAGATGAGCACCCACATCGTAACTTGCAGGACAAACCAAATTGCCTACGTTCTCTATAAAACAGACATCCATTTTATCCAGCGGCATGTCGGATATCCCTCTGCTTACCATAAATGCATCAAGATGACATGCAGAACCTGTCTGTATCTGAAAAGCGGGTACGCCCTTAGACTGAATACGCTTTGCGTCATTATTTGTTGCAAGATCTCCTTCAATTACTCCAAACTTAAAATCCGCTGCATCGGCCATAGATTCCAGCATGGCTGTTTTTCCACTGCCCGGGCTGCTCATAAGGTTAATAGCCATGACATTATTCTCATTAAAATGAGCTCGGTTATGATCTGCCTGATGATCATTTTTATCCAATATTTTGGTAATAATCTCAATTGTCTTTGCATCATTCAGTTGCGGATTATCATGAAGATGCTCATGGCGATGATGGTGATTATGTTCCTCCGTTTCCGTTATGCTGCAGCCGCAATCTTTACACATATTTGTCCTCCTTTAATTCGTTTGCAAACAATCAAACTCTCATTGTATAGGGCTAAAACTATATCAAAAGTTCGTTTTTGATGGCTTGAATATGATAAATAGCCCACAATATCTGTCCCATTGAAATGCCTCCGTCATTAATTGCCGTATCTTTCTGAACATAGTACCTGCGATGAATTTCGTCCAGCCGATAAGTCACAGACTCAAGCAATGTTCTGTTTTGAAATACACCTCCGCTTAAAATAACCGGAAGATGAATATTTTTGCAAAACGTTGCAACAATATTCGCTAATGTATTAATGAACATCGAAGCAATCATAGTTCTGATCACTTTTTTATCTTTATTGCTTTTGTGTAAGTTTATGATTTGGTCGATCATGGGCAGCAATGATACGATACCGTTTTTAATTTCATAGCTAAATCGTTTTTTTATTTCAGGATTTACCCAAGCTTCCATCTCAAGTCCGCTTTGCCCCTCATAGCTTGTTTGCTGAACAAAACCGCCGAAACTGGCGACTGCATCAAAAATACGGCCGACAGAAGAACTATATGGTGAGTTAATTCCTTTTTGCCGCATGCTATAAAGTGCAGCAATCTCTTTTTTATCAAACGCTTCAACAGTTGGGAGAGATAAGGATAAAATCTCTTCCACACTATTATATTTTTCAAAAAGCATGGAGAGAGCAACTCGTCTTGGTTCCGATATTGCCATGTCGCCGCCTAAAAGTCTTATGGGATAAAAGTAACCTGTCCGATCAAACTGTTTGGTATCTGCAATCATCATCTCGCCGCCCCAAATCGTTTCATCGTCTCCATATCCTGTCCCGTCCCAGGCAAATCCAAGCACCTTTTCTTTTATATTATATTCAGCCATACAGGCCAAAAGATGCGCATAATGATGCTGAACCTTCATAATTTCAATCGGCTTATTATCTTTCGCATTATGATTCTCGGCAAAATTTAATGCCCATTTTGTCGTTTCATATTCAGGATGCTTATCGCAAACAATAATGTCAGGTTCAAAATCATAAAATCGTTTAAAAGTGTTGACGGTTCTCTTGAAATATTCAAACGCTTCAATGCTGTTCAAATCTCCAATATGAGGAGATATAATAATTTTATCATCAAACGCAAGCGCTATGGTATTCTTTTGATTAGCGCCAACCGCCAAAATCTTTTTCGTCGTTTTAAACGGAATTTTGAATGATTTAGGAGCATACCCTCTTGACATTCTAAGCATTTCATGGCTTTTGCCTGTTTTTTGCACAACGCTATCGTCGCAGGCATTCACAATCTTGCGGTTATAATCTAATACACCATCAACCACATGACCGAGCCTCTCAAAAATTTCGCCGGCAGAACAAATGATAGGCTGACCCCCAATATTGGCACTTGTTGCAATAAGAGGCTTGCTTATATGATCAAAAATCAGATGATGCAGCGGAGTATATGGCAGAAAAGCGCCGATACGATCAATGTCGGGAGCAACAATTTCTGCAATTCGCTGCGATTTTTCTGTTTCATCAAAACAGCGTTTATAAACCAAAACAATCGGCCGCTCTTTTGACAGCAGCAGATTTATATCATATAAATCCAAATCGGCAGCTCTGCCGATCGATTCTAAATTAGGAAACATAACTGCAAACGGCTTTTTAGGTCTGTTTTTCCGCTTTCTTAAGCGTTTAACCGTTTCAACATTAGTTGCATCACACACAAGATGAAAACCGCCCAATCCCTTAACTGCAATAATTTTGCCTTTTTCTAAAAGATCTGCTGTTAAAATTACGGCATCATTTTGTGCTGCCGACACTGCCTGATTATTGTCCAAAAACGATAGCATCGGTCCGCAGTCAAAACAGCTTATCGGCTGGGCATGATAACGTCTCTTGATAGGGCTGTCATACTCTTTTTTACATTCGGGACATATTTTAAAGAGTTTCATTGATGTGTTAGGTCTGTCGTACGGCAAACTTTCTATAATGGTGTAGCGAGGACCGCAATTTGTGCAGTTGATAAAAAAATAGCTAAAACGTCTATCTTTAGGATCGTGCATCTCTTTTAGGCAGCGGCTGCATACGGCAATATCAGGAGAAATTGCAGTCGTTTTGGGAGCATGACCATCAGAATCGACAATAAAAAACCCGAATCTGTCAAGAGCATCATCAAATCTTGTCTCTATAGAATCGATTCTTGCCAGCGGCGGTCTTTTGTCCTGCAGATCAGCCATAAAATTTTCAAACAGATCCTTTCTTATATCAATATCTATCAAAACTCCGTCTGAACGATTTTGTACAACTCCTTTGGCATTGTAGTAACTTGCCAACCGATAGACAAAAGGTCGAAAGCCGACTCCCTGCACAATACCGCAAACTTTTAATACGACTCTCACTTCCATTTGAATCATATTGGTATAGCTGCTCTGCTGTTTCAAAGATATTGATGAATAACGGTCTGTTTTCAAATCAATTGTTCTGAAACTTCCCTGCGGGTTGACGGTCGTTGCACATGCGGCAAATTATATGACTGAATAATCGAATCTAATGTTCTTTTATTTTTCTTGCGCCTTGCTTTAAAGCCTGCCTTTTTTAATTCATTAATAGCTGTCCCGACAAATGTGTCAAAATGACTTTTGAGTTTATCCGTTAAGCCGATTCCCACACTTTTTATATCTTCAGGCACAATACCTATGACATTAACTTCAGCCATTGTTTCTGTCAGCGAACAGATCTCAAGCATTTCAACTACCTCTACTTCATGAGCTGTACGACGATAATGACCCATTCCCATTAACGCTTTTGACGGCATACTGTAAATGCTGCCGGGTTCATCATCAGCCGAAACAGTATCCAGAATAAATACTTTACCGTAACCTTGAAGATAATTAATAAGTTTGTAGCCGATTGTTCCCCCGTCTATAATATCAATAGACGGGGAAAATAAAAAGTTCTCATCAATATATTTCGCGGCGTAAACACCTACGCCTTCATCTTTCAACAGAATATTGCCTACTCCTATAACTATTACCTCAGACATCACTGCTATCTGTTTTGGCAAATTTTGAACCGCCGAATGAGATTGCTATGTCTCCTTCCTGCCAAAAGATAGTACGCCACACTTGATAATAGATATGAAACAATACCCAGACAATAATCCACCACATTCCGATATGATGCGCAATCCTAACTCCCATAATTCCGCCGAAGACATACAATGTCCAGTCTGTTGCCATATGAAGCAGCGACGGCCACCATCCTCCTATCGAACTTATGCCTGATTCAAGACCCTGAACATAAAGCTGAAATCCGCTAAAAAGCATAAACAGCAGCATAAGGTGCAGTATAGTAAAATAAACCGTGTTAAAGCTGTCGGCATGACTTGAATCAAATTTTTTGCGTCTGTTAAAAGTAACAAGATTCAAAAACACTTCGACAAATTCCTTGATATTAGCACGATTAGGAATCAATTTTTTGTAAGGTTTATCAAATCTGCTGAAAAAGTAGAGATATGCTATTATAATAAATGTTACATCAAGCAGTATTGCACCTATAAAATGAGCCCATCTGTTCCACGCCATTACATATTTATGAGCTGCCGAAACTGCGATAAATGTTTGATAATATGGATGAGCGATATAGAGTCCCGTAATTACTGCAACAACAATAGTAAAAAAGTTTACCCAATGGATAAGGCGCATTGCCGTTGTCATCCTTTTAACCTTTTTATATGTTGATTTTATCATATCATCTCCTCACACCGTACAGGCAGTGTTGACTTTATAGTTCCCCAATTCTTTTCCATCGGTATCTATAAGATGAACGGCACAGGCAAGGCACGGATCAAAGCTATGAATAGTGCGAAGAATCTCAAGCGGTTGGCTTGGATCGGCAACTTTAATACCTATAAGCGCAGATTCGTATGCCCCTTTTCTCCCTTTGTAATCTCTCGGAGCCGCATTCCATGTTGTAGGAACAACCATCTGATAATTTTCAACTTTCCCGTCTTTTATCTTTACCCAATGGCCTAAAGCACCGCGAGGCGCTTCTTCAAGCCCATATCCTACGGCGTCCTTACTTGCACCGGCAAAGTCAAACTTAGTCCATGTGCTCAAATCCCCTGAAGCCGCATTTGCAGCGAGTTGATCTGCCCATTCAAACATTACATCGGCAACAATTTCCGTTTCAATTGCCCTTGCAGCTACCCGCCCAAGCGAACTAAAGAGTACCTTAGCAGGAAGTCCGGATCTTGTGAGAAAATTATTAACATATTTAACAATACGCTTGTCTTTCTTGGCATATCCCACTACCAAGCGTGCCAACGGTCCTACTTCGACTCGGCTGTTACCGTATATCGGCGATTTAATCCAGCTGTATTTTCCTTTTGTTTTCAGATATGCAACACCGTCACTCTTTTTCTCAAGTCCTGTATAATCAGGTATGGTTACACCTTCAAACGGATGCAGTCGTTTATCTCCCTTATACCAGGAATGCGTTACATCTTCTGTTATCTTTTTTTGGTCAAGATCATACGCCTTTGTCAAATCACCGTTTAAAACTATTCCGCTCGGGAAAAGCAGTTTGGAATGATAAAATCCAGTATCATCTAAGCGAAAACTTCCGTAAACCATATAGTTTTTTAGACCTGCCCCCGTTCCGTCCAAGCCTTCATCGGCATACATTGTTCCTGCCATGTAAATATCCGGAAGGTAGGCATTTTTGATAAATTTTCTGACATTCCTCAGCAAACTCTTGAACAGAGCGATTCTTGCCGGATTTTCTATATCCTGAACGCATGTTACTCCTCCAACCACGATTGATTGCGGATGAGGATTTTTTCCGCCGAATATCGCCATCATTTTTGCCGCATCTCTCTGAAGATCAAGCACATCAAAATAGTGAGAGAGTGCAATAAGATTTTGTTCTGGGGTCAGTTTGTAGTCCTTGTTCCCCCAATATCCGTTGGCAAGTATTCCAAGACGACCCTGTTTTGCAAATTTAGTCAATCGCTCCTGCAGCTTTTTGTAAACCAATTCACCGGTATTCCATGTGCCTGTTCCTGCAACCTCCGCCCATTTGTTTGCTTCCTGAGCTGCTTTCTTAGGATCTCCTTTCAGTGCACTTATAGCGTCCACCCAATCCAAGCCGGCTAAATTATAAAAATGAACCGGATGATCATGAACAGTCAATGCTCCCTGTATGAGATTGCGCACCAATCTTGCATTCTTTGGAATATTAATATCAAAGGCATTTTCCATAGCCTCAATACTTCTAAGATAATGCGTGCCTGTGCATACGCCGCAGACGCGCATTGCCAAAAGACCGCAGTCACGCGGATCACGCCCCTGTAGTATTGTTTCGATTCCGCGAAACATTGTGGATGAGCTGTACGCATCAACAATAGTATTATTATCATCTATAATGGCTTCTATACGCAGATGCCCTTCAATTCTTGTGATTGGGTCTATAACTATATGCTTACTCATCTTTATCCCTCTCTTTCTCTTCTTCTTTAGATTCAGATTTTTTCCCTATTATTGCACTTACTGCTGCATGAGTAGCTATACCGACTCCGGCAACACCTAAGAGTCCCAAACCAAATTCATCAACCGAACTTTCAACTCCTCCGCCGGGTGCTTTGATATTGGCATCGGCGATAGGCCGCTCAAAGGCATATTTGTCCCAAAATTCAGGTTCGGAGCAGCCGATACATCCATGTCCGGCACCGACAGGCCAGTTAACCGCTTCATCGTAACGCACTATGGGGCAATTGTTGAAGGTCATCGGTCCTTTGCAGCCCATTTTATAAAGACAAAAATTATTCTTTGCCCTGTCATCACCCCATTCTTCCACATATTCACCTGCATCAAAATGAGCTCGTCTCTCACAGTTATCGTGAATACGATACCCAAAAGCCCATTTCGGACGCAGCAGACTATCGAGCTCTGGAATCTGGCCTTTCAGCACAACAAGCAAAATTGTACCGACTATATTTATAGGATTTGCCGGACAGGCAGGAATATTGATTATTGGTTTTCCTTTAATTATATTCATGACTCCCTTGGCTCCGGTCGGATTTGGAGATGCAGCCGGCACGCCTCCGAAGGTAGCGCAATTACCAACCGCTATTATTGCGGCGGCACTCTTGGACAATCCGGTTAAATTCTCAACAAATGTTTCGCCTGATGCCCCGATCGTTCCGTAAATACCGTTTTCTGCAGTCGGTACGGAACCCTCAACAATTAGAATATATTTACCCTTGAAATGTTTTACCGCATTATTGAGCTGGGCTTCGGCTTGATAACCTGCAGGCGCCATCAATGTTTCCTGGTATTCAAGGCTGATAATGTCAAGAAGAATCTCTTCTATCTTTGGACCGTCGCTTCTGATGAATGCTTCTGTGTTTCCGGCGCAATCCTGAAATTCAACCCAGATAACAGGCAGCCTGTTCATCAATTCTGCAGCTTTTGCCACCAAAGGCTCGAATATTGCCGGCAGCATCAGCATCGCGGTTGCGGCACTTACCCACTTCAGAAAGGTACGCCTGCTTACACCGTTGACTTTCAACTCCTCTTTTAGATCAATGTTTTTGAGCGGCTCTGTCGCTTCCAGCTCGCCAAGCCGCTTTTTGCATTTTTTGTAAAGTGCATCATAATAAACCTTGCCTCTATTGGTATTGACCGCACAATCCTTTACAGTAAACAATCTCTTGATAAATTCCCGTTTTTCCATCATTCCCCCTTATGCAAATTGCTGCTGCATTTAAAACCGATAGAATTTAAATTGCACTCCCTGATGTTTTTTCTCAAAGTTGCCAAACATAAAGTCTTAAACCGCTGCATTATCACCAAACGCATCTTCACTGCAATCCCCCTTAAAATATTTATTTATAACTATTTTGCCTGACCAGCACCTTTTTATAATAGAAAAATGCGCTGACCCAGCTTATAACCATGATAAATACGATAAAAATCCCTAACACTTCAAAATTCAAACTATTCAGAAAATTAAAGAACGGCGTATTGACATTTAACTCCATAGACATTACCTGCATCCATTCGACCAACCCCACTGCAAGGGCAATAAAAACACTGGTTCCGGTTATAATCACATTAAAGAAGAGCTTTCTTGTTGCATCGATCATAGCCCAATCATATATCTTCATCATAACAAGACCGTCCAGACCATCCATAAGGCTCATACCTGCTGTAAACAGAAGAGGGAATATCAGAACACCCCATACCGGAAGCGCCGAGCTTTTAGCCAAAGCTGCAGAGATACCGAGTATTGCAACCTCTGTTGCAGTATCAAAACCAAGACCAAACAGAAATCCGAGAGGGTACATCTTGTAACTTGTGTTAATATGCTTGTATGCAAATCTAAAAAATCTGCTCAAAAAACCACGCTTATTTAAAAGATTATCTAAAGTTTGATCTGCAAATTCTTTATGATTTTCCGAATTCCTGTAAGATTTGAAAAGTTTATAAAGTTCTATCAAAATGACAAAATTTATAACCCCTATCAAAGTTAAAAAACTTGCAGACACAACTGTTCCAAATGCACCTCCTATATTTTTAAGAAACTGCATATGAGGTAAAATTGTTCTTGTTGATAGAACGACAGCGAGAGACAAAAGCAGAACAACGGTTGAATGACCAAGCGAAAAAAACAGGCCGACAGTAACAGGCTTTTTATTATCCTGCCTCAGTTTTCTTGTTACATTGTCTATTGCCGCTATATGATCTGCATCGAATGCATGCCGTAAGCCAAAAAAATATGCCAATGCACCCAAGCCTAAAAGGGAAGGTTCAAATTTGGTAATTGTAAAAAACAATATCCATGTAATTAGATTGAATAATAGAAGAAAACTTATCATTATTGATGATCTTTTCTTTAAACTCAGCACTTTAAATCACCCCTCCCTCAAATGATTGTGGAAGATTTAGCCAAACTATAACATTAAAAATAAAGTGTAATCATTATATATAGAGATGTCAATAGTAAATTATTTTTATATTCTTAAATTATTAACACAACTTTTTCTAAATTTTTATTTCGGTCAAATTTCAAATTTTACCCAATCTTAGCTTTCTGCGGAACTGAATATTGTGCCGCGGTCTCATTATGCTCAAACGGTAAATAGGCGGAGAAGCTTCGTGCCTCTAAAATCCTATTAACCGTTAATTGCATATTTCTTTAATCCTTTATCCTTGTGTCAAAACTTCTTTCAATTGCTTTTGCATTTTGCTAATACAAGCAGTTAGTCATCTCTATCCTTGTTTTGGTTTTGATCTAATCAACCAAATCCAACAGAAAGCAAGCGTCTATCAATATTTTGATGTCTCTCGCATTTAAAGCAGTATAGGGGGCAGAATCTGAGATTTAGTCGTCCCGTCAAAAACCCCCTAAATTGTTATGCTACGATTAGGCGAGGTCAAAACGATCAAGGTTCATTACTTTGTTCCATGCCGCTATAAAGTCGTGCAAGAACTTCTTCTGGGAATCTTTGCATCCGTAGACTTCCGCCAAGGCACGGAGTTGGGAATTTGAACCGAAGATTAAATCGACACGGGTGCCGGTCCATTTGAGTTTGCCCGTTGAGCGATCATAACCTTCAAAAATGTCATCATCTGAGGTCGCTTTCCATGTTGTGTTCATATCGAGCAGATTCACAAAAAAATCATTGGTGAGCGTCTCCGGTCGTTTAGTGAAAACCCCGTGCTGTGATTGTCCGAAATTGGCATTTAAGACTCTCATGCCGCCAATTAAAACTGTCATCTCAGGAGCGGTCAGCGTCAGCAGCTGTGCACGATCAACCAGCAAATTCTCTGCCGCCACTCTATATTTAGCTTTGAGGTAGTTACGAAACCCGTCTGCAGCCGGTTCTAATACTGCAAATGATTTTACATCGGTCTGCTCCTGCGACGCATCCGTGCGTCCGGGTGTAAAAGGAACGCTTATGTCGTCCCCGGCGTTCTTTGCGGCTCGCTACACGGCGGCGCAACCGCCAAGAACGATCATATCTGCCAGCGAAATCATCTTCCCGCCGGATTGCACGCCGTTAAACTCTTTTTGAATTTTTTCAAGTGTTTCGAGCACTTTCGCCAATTGGGCGGGCTGGTTGACCTCCCAATCTTTTTGCGGAGCAAGACGGATGCGCGCACCGTTAGCCCCACCGCGTCTGTCAGAGCCGCGGAAAGTTGCCGCCGATGCCCATGCGGTTGAAATCAATTCAGAAATCGACAATCCGGAAACAAGGATTTTGCTCTTGAGGTCGGCGATATCTTTTTGGTCCACTAGCTTATATGTAACTTCGGGAACAGGATCTTGCCACAACAGTTCTTTTTCCGGCACCAATGCGCCGAGATAGCGCGAGCGAGGACCCATGTCGCGGTGCGTCAGTTTGAACCACGCCTGAGCGAAAGCATCGGCTAATTCATCTGGGTTCTCGTAGAAGCGTTTGGAAATAGGCCCATAAATTGGATCCATTCTAAGTGCGAGGTCTGATGTAAACATGATAGGAGCGTGTCGTTTCGACACATCGTGAGCATCCGGCACGGCGTCTGCTGCGGCTGGATCGCTCGGGATCCATTGCCATGCTCCGGCAGGGCTTTTTACCAAATTCCAGTCATATTTAAATAGAGTGTCAAAATAGCTGTTGTCCCACTGGACCGGAGTCGGAGTCCATGCCCCTTCCAAGCCGCTAGAGATTGTATCGACGCCTTTGCCGCTGCCAAAACTGCTTTTCCAGCCGAGACCCTGTTCTTCGATACCGGCACCCTCAGGTTCACGACCGACCAGCGCTGTATCACCGGCACCATGTGTTTTGCCAAAAGTATGTCCGCCGGCAATCAGTGCTACCGTATCTTCGTCGTTCATCCCCATGCGCGCAAAGGTTTGTCGAATACTCTTGGCTGATGCGAGTGCATTCGGTTCGCCGTTCGGACCTTCCGGGTTCACATAAATCAGGCCCATCTGCACGGCTGCAAGGGGATTTTCGAGCTTATTATCATCTGAATAACGCTTATCACCGAGCCATTCGGTCTCCGAACCCCAGTAGGTATCTTCTTCGGGTCCCCAAATATCCTCGCGTCCGCCGCCGAAGCCAAAAGTTTTAAATCCCATCGATTCAAGTGCACAGTTGCCGGCAAAAATCATAAGGTCAGCCCATGAGATTTTATTGCCGTATTTCTGCTTGATTGGCCATAGCAGCCGACGGGCTTTGTCAAGGTTCACATTATCCGGCCAGCTATTGATTGGTGCGAAGCGCTGGTTGCCGGTGGATGCGCCGCCCCTGCCGTCTTTAATGCGATATGTGCCTGCACTGTGCCATGCCATGCGGATAAAAAGCGGTCCATAATTGCCATAATCAGCCGGCCACCAATTTTGTGAGTTTTTCATAAGCTTAAAAAGGTCTTTTTTTAGAGTCATCAGGTCAAGTTTCTTAAATTCCTCAGCATAGTTGAATCCTTCGTCCATCGGATTAGCCATAGAACAGTTTTGATGCAGAATCTTGAGATTCAGCTGGTTTGGCCACCAATCTTGATTTGATTTGCCTTTAACGGCATTAAAGTTTTCAGATTCGACCGTTACTTTGTTCTTATTATCTTCATTCATCTCTGACCTCCTTTTTTTTAGGCTTACTATAAAATTACCCCCGACAACAGTTTGCTTTTTGTTATACCTCCTTAAATGGAATTTATCAACTTTGTTTAATTAAGGGCACCTATAGAAACCCTATATGTTCTCAGCATTATAGCAGGTATGCTAATGCAAGGCAAAACTATGCGAGGAGCTA
>VAPE01028061.1_pt1 | contig 14493 bp, 15 predicted proteins | sample 3393911 | NCBI WGS metagenome assembly VAPE01 (sample SAMN08290436, study PRJNA428436) | hydrothermal vent metagenome | isolation source: Deep-sea hydrothermal vent chimney | place: Atlantic Ocean: South-mid Altantic Ridge | reverse complement strand
TGATCTCTCATCAGCCCTCTTTTTTATCCTCTTTATTCTGAGACCAAAGGAATTTATCATAATGGCAAGGGTGCTCAGCACCATGGCAGACATTGCCATAACCGGGTGGAGTATGCCGGTGGTTGCCACGGGGATACCGACGCCATTGAAGAGGAATGCCCAGAAGAGGTTCTGTTTTATCTTTCTGTTGGTGTTTACACTCAGGTCATAGGCAGAGAGGATACCTGTAAGTTCCTCCCTGATGAGAATAATATCTGCCGACTCAATGGCGATATCCGTTCCCGCACCAATTGCCACTCCTATGTCAGCCTGCATGAGGGCCGGTGCATCATTGATGCCGTCTCCAACCATAGCCACCTTCAGCCCGGAGGACTGCATCCGACGGATCCTTTCAGCCTTTTCATCAGGCATGACCTCTGATATTACTTCCTCTATCCCTACCTGAGACGCCACTGTCCGGGCCGTCCTTTCATTGTCGCCAGTGAGCATTACAGGTGCAAGGCCTCTCCGCCTAAGCGCCTCAATCGTCTTCCTTGCATCGTCCTTGGGACGGTCGGAGATTCCTATCAGCCCTATCAGTGTCTTGTCCCTCACCACAGCACTCACCGTCATCCCTGCAGACTCCATCCCGTTCAGCATCTCTCTTGCATGGGTGGTCTCTATCTGTGAGTTTTCGGAGAACCTCGGGTTCACAACCCTGATCCTCTGTCCATTCAGTGTCGCTTCAACTCCGACACCCGGAACTTCCCTGAACTCACTCACATCGTAAAAACTGCGTTCTCCCGCCTCTTTTACAACTGCTTTTGCAACGGGGTGTTCGGAGTGCCTCTCCACACTCGCTGCAATCAGCAGGATCTCTTCGGCATCCTCTTCAGAGAGGGTCTCAACTCTTGTTACCACGGGTCTGCCAAGAGTGAGCGTTCCTGTCTTGTCAAAGACTATCTTCTTTACGTCCCTGAATGCCTGGAATGCCTCACCAGAGCGCATAAGGATCCCCTTGTCAGCTCCAAGACCACTACCCCCGGATCAATGTGCAAGGGGCATGGCCATACCAAGGGCGCAGGGGTAACCTATTATCAGAACGGAAAGGGTAGCGTAGGTGGCAACGAGCAGAGACGGAGACTTTCCGAGAAGGGCTATCCCAAAGTACCAGAAGAGGAAAGACAGGATAGATATGATAAGGACCGCCGGGACATATATGTTCAATACCCTGTCGGACAACAGGATAATTCCGGGCTTCAGTGCCTTTGCCTCCTCCACATACCGTGCCACCCTCCTGAGAAAGCTCTCTTCCCCAACCCTCGTCACCTCGACCACTATGGAGCCGGTCCTGTTTATGGAACCGCCGATTACCTCCTCACCTATACCCTTATCAACCGGGAGGGGTTCGCCTGTTACGAGTGACTGGTCAATGCTTGTTGCACCCTCCACTATCCTGCCGTCAACCGGTATACTGTCGCTGGGCCTGACTCTCACCCTGTCACCTTTTTCAAGCTCCTCAACAGGGATCTCCATCTCCCTGTCACTCACCTTCTTTTCAATCACAATCTTTGATGCCGTAAGGGGCTGGAGGCTGAGCAGCTTTCTCACTGCCTGAGAGCTTCGCGTCTTTACAAGGCCTGAGAGGTATCCACTCAGCAGGTGGAATGCCGTCAGATATATTGCCGGTGGAAAGAAATCGGGAATCCCGTAGAAGAACCCCATTACCCCTGCGAAATAGGCACCCGCGGCGCCGAATGTCAGGAGGACATGCTGGTTGAATATCCATCGCCTCAGCGCCAGGAGTGACATCCTGAGAATATGTGCCCCTCCGCCGAAGAGCACAATCGTTGCCATAACGCCCATCAACCATTTCTGATACGGGAGCGTGTAGCCAAGCCAGTTCAGGGCCACAATGATTGTTGCCGTTACGGCAAAGGCCCCGCCGAAGACCATGCGGCGGAACTCCCTCCTGAGCGCCCTGTCCTCTTCCTCAAAGTCCTGAATCTCGGAAGGGTCTTTAACCGTATAGCCCAGGCCACGAAGGATCTTTTTAGATCACGTCGGCATCGTGCTCAATCAGCGCCTCGCCGTGGGCCAGGCTGACATTCACGGATTGTACCCCGTGTGTCCTTCGGAGGGCCTTCTCTATGGTCTGGGAGCAGAAGGAACACATCATCCCGCCTATCTTCAGTCTGGTCTTCTGAACGGTCATTTCAGCCAACTCCTCTCTTTTCAGATAAAACATCTATGCTGTTGGTGTTTAAGTTTCACAGATTTATTCTTACATATGGGTCTCGACGGATATCTTAAACCTGTATTTATCTTCAGCCTGGTCTCCATACAGATTTTGATACAGGGGTATCTGCACGCCGCCTTTGACGGCCCAGTTTCTGTATGTGAAAAAGAACGAAGGGGCAAAAAACACTCTGTTTCCACCTGAATTGTTGAGATCCACTCCATTGAACTCGTCCCGCATCAGTGACTCCCAGTTGACTTCAGCCATGAAAACAAGGTCTGGTTTAAGATATTCCGTTGCCCATGCACGAATACCTATGGCAAGGTCGGCAAAGACCCTGTCCCCCTTTTTCAGGTTGCCACTTCCCCTGGTGTTCAGTCGGTACCGTATATCACCGAAATAATACCAGCGGAGAGATTCCCTTGCAGCGGTCAGTCCGAAAATAAAATCGGTTGACCCTGTGCCGAGTTTTGGGGTTTTCCCGTCTTCACCTGTCGGGAGTTTGATACCGGTTATAAAAGCTGCAGAGTCCTTGGTGCCGGGGCTGTCCTGATTCCAGAACCGGTACTTTGTCCTCAGGGTGATGTCCCCAATGCCGGAGCCGGTATACTCTCCACTTCCCTCATCATGGCTTTTTTTAAGGACAAGAGGTGTTGCCAGCGTAACGGCAAGATTCTCTGTAATTCCATACATTATCTCCGTATGGAGAGAGAGTTCTCTTTCTTTCTCGTTACTGTTTGACGCACGCTCTCCTTCAACTGCCACTTCTATGCCTACCCCTCCCTTGTATATTGTATGTGGGCCGAGTCCAAAGAGGGGCTCATGTGCATAAGCAGGGGCTGCGATGGCGATTATAAGAAGGACAAAGAGCATTTTTAAACTTTTTATATAGTGCCTTAAAGACAAGGGTCGTTTATGTTTTGTTCCAACCATTATTCAGATACCTCCTTAACCGATTCAGGGGAGAGTGTCCATAGGCCATCCGGTTTCTCATGGATAACACCTTCAATCTCCAGTGTTGCTCCGGATTTTGCAAAGGAAAACAATCGTTCCATGGCGGCCTTCTTTAAGTCTACGATGAGGAATTCCTGCTTCAGCCCGCTCAATTGCAGTAAGAACTGCTGTTGCTCGTTTGTCTTTATAATGCCGGTTGCTGTGATCTTCATTTTTCTTGGTGTAAATCCGGCATCTTTTATAGCCACCCGTATCCGGCTGATATTGATTGACCGCCCTTTTTTTACAGACAGGGTAACCATTCCCTCCTGCAAACCGATCTTTATAGCTTCTACCCCTTCCATCTTCTTGAGTTTCTTCTCCAGTCCATACGCACAGAAAGAACATGATAAACCATCAACAGATACTGAAATGGTCCGTATCTGCGCCTGTCCCGCTGCTGTGATGAAAAAGAGCAGGAAACTTAAAATCACCTGAATTAATATGAATTTTTTAAGCACTTACTGCCTCCTTTTCAATTCAATTGTCTCCTCTCATGCAGGACATCCCGCACTTAAAGGTTTAATGCTCAGCTCTGCCTTTTTTGCCAATTGACCTGCAGTCAATCCTTCCATATCCTCACCTGCAGCCACATTATAACCCCTGTCTCCAAGTACGGAGTCAAGGCTTTTTGTCACTAAAACCAAAAATATCTGCGGGGCGGATTACAGACCTGCCAACACTGCCTCTTCGCGGGTTTACGATGAAGACGAATCTTCAACTATCAGATGATTCCTATCCCTCCAGCCAACGGAGGACAGGTACGATCCCATAGGCAAAAAATGCACCGATCCCATAAATCACTACGGAGAACCAGAACATGGCCTTGGTAAAACGGCCTGCCACTTCACATCCTTCTCCCCCTGTAGTCGCACAGGCCACCTTACGGCGGGAACGAAAGGTCAGTATTCCACTGAAGAGGATGTTTAATCCAGCCACGAGGAATATCCACCCCTTGTGTTCGGAAAGAGGAATCAACCATGGGAAGACAGTAATTAATGTTCCAACCGCTGCGCCTCCAGCCACGGCTGCAATAGCTGCCGGCAGGGCGCAGCATAACAGGGTGCCTGTCGATGTAAATATAGACAGGAAACTCACCAGCCGCTGTTTTAGAGGATATTTTTTGCTCGAATCACTCGCATCCGTTACTATCAGCTCCTCTGTTTTCATTTCCTCTCCTTTCATTACCAAAATTAGCCCCAGGTATCCGGCTCCTCTGATATCGTGTACTCACCGGCCGGAGCACTGCCCTTGTATTCTATTGTCAGCTTCATGGGGTTTGTCTTCATTCTCAGGAGGATCCGTTGATATTCATCCGTGGCGTTTTTGCCAACCGGCCTATGGCCAAAACTCTCCATCTCTGAACCTCTCATGTACAGTATAAACCCTGCACCTAAGTACGGAGTCAAGTGTTTTTTTATGATTCTTCATCCCGCATAAGTCCGGACCAAAAAGTCGCAGGGGGATATCCTTACCTTCCGCTCAGACCAAAGGTCGGGGCTTTCGGCAGGGTGCATTGTAAAAAGCTTGACAAATAAATTCAGATCATTTATAATGAAATTGATTCTCAATATCATAAATTAACCAACGCCCATGACCGAAACGAAGAATATATTTACCGAATACCTCTTTAGAAATAATTTGAGGATGACTCCCCAGCGCCAACTCATTCTTGATGTATTTCTCCGGACAGACAGGCACGTTACATCGGAAGAACTCTATGACATGGTAAAGCGTAAGGACAGCTCAATAGGACAGGCAACGGTATACCGCACTCTTAAACTGCTGTCAGATGCCGGACTTGCAAGGGAGGTCGACTTTGGTGACGGCCTCTTGCGGTATGAGCATGATTATGCTCATGAGCATCACGACCACATCATCTGTGAAAGATGCAGCAAGCAGATCGAGGTTATGGACGAAAGGATAGAACGATTGCAGGAAAGTCTGGCAAAGAAACACGGATTTTCCTTGACCGGGCACAGGATGTATCTTTATGGCATTTGCCCGAAATGCAAAAGAAAGAAAGACTAAAAATTTTTGTTTGTAATGATAATAGCTATCAATATCATTGATATACATGATCATCAAATCTTTTAGATATTCGGTGGAAAAGGAGGCAGAGAGATGTTTGAGTCATTTGTCATTATGCTGAGGGAAGGGGTGGAGGCTGCCCTGATTGTTGGAATACTTCTTACTACCATCAGGAGGCTGGAAAGACCTGACCTTGAAAGAGCGGTGTTCTGGGGATTGGGTGTAGCTTTACTGGGCAGTATCGGTGCAGCTATTGCACTGAACCGGCTGGCCGTTAACGAAGAGTTCTATGAAGGGAGTCTCTACCTGGTTTCAGCCATCTTTGTAGGCACAATGCTCTGGTGGGTACACCGTAAGTCAAAGACATTCCGCAGGGAGATTGAGGCAAGGGTCGAGCGTGTTGTAGAAACTCGTGTATCCTCAAGAGAGAAGTGGGGACTTGGTGCATTTACATTCATCATGGTCTTCCGTGAGGGTGCAGAGGCGGTCATGTTGCTCAGTGCCGTCACACTGAACAGGGATGCCGTGTTGAGCTTCATCGGCTCTGTCCTGGGATTAACCCTGGCTGTTGTTTTCTGTGTCATGTTTGTCAGGAAAAGCCTGCACATTAATCTCAGGAGGTTTTTCATTGTCACCGAGTGGCTACTCGTCATATTAGTATTCCAGCTCCTAATCAATGGCTACTATGAACTCTCAGAGGCAGGCATTGTCCCGTTGACTGGAAAGTTCACGTCCGTAGCAGGACATATTGCACACAACAACCTGCTCTTTTTTACAGCCCTGCTCGCCCTTCCCTTATTCATATGGCTAAGCAGGGAGCGCCCCAGAGTGGAAGAACACGGGCTTAAATACTGATGACACCTTGCCCTCCGCGTCACTCCTGCCTTATAGGTCTTTTTGTGTATGCCCTGGTGCATGGCTCACATTTTATAATCACAACTATTACCGGTAGCAAGTACCCTGTATTGGACAGTACAGTATCCCTGAAGGCCGCCTGGACATTTGGGCTTAGTCTTTCACGGTCAACCTCGTTCCAATAGGTTCTCCCGTATCGCCCTTTATACCACTTATGGCAGCAAGTCCCTGTTCTATCTGCTTGATGCATGACCGGCAATGGTGCTAAACACCATGACAGGCATTGCAATAATCGGATGGAGCATGCCGGGGCAGCGCTAAACTTGGCTACAGTTGGCCACTTTGCAAAAGCTGAAGACGCATGGCATTTATCAACGAGCAGTCGACAAATCTACTATCCCAGGCTTCGGGGCTGCTTCTTGTGCACATTCAACTGCGGTCTGAGAAGGCGCAAACCGTTGGTAATTATTACTATGGCGCTCCCCTCATTAAGCAACACCCCCATGGACAGGCTCATCCAGCCGAGAAGTGCGGAGGATACGAGCAATGCTACTGTGGCCAGGGAAAAAGCTATATTCTGTTTTATAATTGCGACAGTGCGCCGGCTGAGTTCAACCATATATACCAACTGATGCAGGTCATCGGCCATCAGAGCGATGTCGGCGGTCTCGATAGCTACGTCTGTGCCAGCCACTCCCATTGCGACCCCCACGTCTGCTTGGGCGAGTGCCGGGGCATCGTTAATTCCGTCACCCACCATACATACCATGCCATACTGGTCCTGTAGCGACCGGACCACTTCAATCTTATCTTCCGGGAGTAATTCGGCACGTACCTTATCGACTCCAAGGCTACGTCCGATTGCCTCACCTGTGATCCTATTGTCGCCGGTAAGCATTACGACCAGTTTCACCCCGGCGGCCTTCAAGAGCTGAATCGCAGCCCCCGCGTTGTCTTTAGGCTGGTCGGCTGCCGCAATGATTCCCAGCACCTGAGTCTCGTCACCGACTATCATGGTGGTCTTGCCCTCACGCTGAAAGCGCTCAATATCATTTCGATGTGTGTCAAGTACAAGACCCAGTTCTTTGAATAGCCTGGGATTTCCCACATAGTAGGTCTTACCATCGACCGCACCTTGCGCTCCGCGTCCAGCAATAGCGGTGAAGCTTTCCACCGAAGGAAAAACAATCTTCTGCTCGGATGCTACCCGAAGGATTGCTTCAGCCAAGGGATGTTCGGAACAAGACTCCAGCGCACCGGCAATCCGAAGCAATTCTTCCACGGAAGTGCCGGGATCAGGTATTATGTCCGTCACCACCGGTCTGCCGATAGTCAGAGTTCCAGTCTTATCAAAGGCCACCACCTGGACCGTTCCAGCGTTCTCCATGTAAAGACCTCCTTTAACAAGTATCCCGTGCTTGGCCGCGTTACCAACACTGGTGATTATAGCAACTGGAACGGATAGTACCAGTGAACAGGAACACGAAACCACCAGTACCACCAAGGCCCTGTAGAACCATGTCTCAAAATACTGACCAAAGAAAAGAGGTGGAATGGCGGCCAACAAAATGGCAAGAGCGAACATTAGGGGCGTATAAACGTGACCAAAGCCTTCACTGAACCGTTGGGCGTTGCTCTTCTTTGTCTGTGCCTCCTCCACGAGGTGGATAATTTTCGCCAATGTCGAATCCTGGGCCAGCTTTGTGACACGGATTTCCAATGCCCCCCGCCCATTTAACGTGGACGCATAAACCTTAGAACCGGGCATCTTTTCAACGGAGATGGATTCACCGGTGATGGGGGATTGGTCTACTGCGGATTGACCCGCGATGATCTCCCCATCGACTGGGATCTTCTCCCCCGGGCGAACAAGAATGACCTCTTCAACCTGGATCTCTTCTGTGGAAACGCGAACCTCGCGGCCATCCCGTCGCACTGTCGCCTCTCGGGGAGCCAGTTCTACCAGCGCCTGAATGGACCCGCGAGCCTTATTGACGGCATATGATTCCAGCACCTCACCCAGAGAGAAAATTACTACGAGTAAGGCAGCCTCCTCCCAAAGGCCCAAATACATGGCCCCTACTACTGCACCGACCAGAAGTGCGTTTAGCGTTAGGCGCCTTTGTTTCAGCGACACCCAACCGCTCTTGGCAGGATAAATTACACCGACAACAGCAGCGATACCGTAGATAACCTTGATCAATGTCTCAGGCAGTTCCACATGTGTAAACTCACAAATCAAACCAAATACTGTCAGGATCGTCGCCACAAAGAGGAGTATGATCCGAGGTTGCTTCCACCAGGCTGGACCCTGTGATACCCTGCCCACACTCAGAATCGTTGCTGGATGCCCCATTTGTGACACAACCCGGACAATATGTTGTAAGGGGGCTTGTTCGGGATTATGGATAACACGAAGCTTCCCAGCGCCGAAGTTTACTGCTACATCTTCTACACCTGGCATGGAGACGATAGCTTGCTGGATCTTTTCGGCACAAGTCGGGCAGTCCATTGCGCCAACCTTGAGTACACTTGTCACAACGACAGTCTCTTTGAATGGGGCTGTGGCCTCATGCCCCAGATCTTTCACTTTTTCAATGATACTCTTTAAAGAGATCTGCTTGGGGTCATGGACAATTCTCAGTTTCCCGGTGCCGAAGTTTGCTGTTGCACTTGCTACGCCCGGCATTTTGGAGATGGCTTGCTCAACTTTTTCGGCACAAGTCGGGCAAGTCATACCTTCTATTTCCAAAGTACTATTCATACATTGTTTCCGACGAGCTAACGATTTGGCATCCGACATTATTCCCTTCGTACCGCCTTCGGCACCGGCCGAGTCCATTTGAGCTCTTCAGGTTCAACCTGGTTGTACATAATCATGTTAGCTATGGCCTTTGTTTGTTCTTCACCTATCAACATCTCGACCATCGTGAGGGCCACCTCGGCGGCTACTGCCGGGCCGATGTTAGAAATGATGTTATGATCCACGACTATGGCTTTCTCAACAAAATCGGTCCCGTAGGCAATGACCTTGCCCTTTACTTGCTGACAGATAGAGCACGATGAGTCATCACTGGTGAAGCTGGTGGCCTTTATTCCTTTCAACAGGCCTGCTTCACCGAGGGGGAAAATCCCAAAGCACATGGTTGCGATGAGTTTGTTCTGCTCGAAAGCCCTTTTAACCATATTCTGAAATAGCTCGCTGTTAGTCTGTTCCTGAAATTTTGTTCCCGGCCAACCCCCAGGAATAGCGAGACAGTCGTATTCATCGATGTTCACCTGATCGATCTTCACATCTGAAGCTAATTTCAATCCGTGGAAACAATGAATTTTATCATCCCATCCCGCTAATGTTACCTCAATGGGTGTTGTCTTGAGCACTTTTGTCCAGCCAGGTATCTCGGTAAACGCAGCCACTTCCATATCTTCTGACCCGTCCGGTATAGCCAATAGCACTTTTTTCGCACTGTCTGGGGCAGAAGCTACAGCTACAGATGCACATTCGGATCCGCATGCTGTCATTTGTGTTGGTTGCGATTCCACAGCCACTGCTTCTTGAATAGGGGTAGCGGCCAGGGTGGGCTTGGCCTTTTTACCCTCGATGAGTTCAATCAAATCCAAAGCACCCATACTCACACAACCTTCGGGGCCGATAAAGCATGCACCCGCTTCAACTTGGCATGGTTTGTCTTTAGTATCCGTGGGCAGATTTTTGGTTGCATAGTTTATTAATTCAGCAATCTCTGCCGTTATCACTTTCTTATCGGCTTCTGGGACGTCTGATTTACTCAAATCATGTTTGAGCTTTTTCATCTTTTTTATTGATTTTTTGACCGCTGTCGGAAGAGTGATGCCACCTTGGCACATCTGTTTATTACACTCATCCAATGCTTTCACAACCACTTTCCTACCCCTCACATAGTCACTAAAATCTTGTGTTACCATTTCTCTTCCTCCTTATTTTGGAATAAGAAAATGTTTTTTGAATTAAACGAATCCATTCAATTGTTGGACCCGGTTCCTATAACTCATCAAGTATGTCATCCAGTTCCCATTCATCCACATCAATTTGATAATCAAATACTTTAGCTTATCAAAATTTCTTGATTAAGCAAAGAAAAAAATTACCCTTCTGTAAAAAGCTTGTCCAGAATGTTTTTATCCACTAACGAATAGTGACTCCACGGCCCATTGATTTCTCGCCTTATGAGTCCAGCATTAATTAATATCTTCGAATGATACGATACCGCTGACTGATTCAGGCCCAAAATCTCTTGAAATTCACAGGTACAAATATCTTCCCGCTGTTTCAGCAGATTTAGCATCTCCAGCCTGACCGGATCCCCCAAGGCTTTAAAAACGGCCGTCATACTCTTTATCCGCAATTTTGACATTAAGTTGACATCTGTCGCGGCAATTCTTGGAGGTTGCTCTTTATAATTTGATTTATTCATGCTCTTTTCTACGGTTATTGCCCCTTTCCGCATGTCTTAATCAATAAATCTTGATAATCAATTTCTTTCAATATGTTGCATTATACACCATCTAAAAAGTTGATGTCAAGCATTTTGTATCGATTTCTAAATGAGGCAATAGGGCATTTCTGAAGTGAAGCTCCCCGACCAAAGGTCGGGGCTTCCGAGTAAGGAGTATTGATTTATTTATATAGTCGGCATTCATCCCCGATCAAAAATCGGGGCATTCAGCCAGCATCCTCGTAAATCGGTTAATATATGGACCTTATTCTGCCGGTCCTTTTATCTACGAGTACTTTATCAATTAGTCTTTTATTTTTATCTCTAATCTCTGCCTCAAAGTACCATTGTTTCTCTTTAATAGCACTTATAACTACATTTGTATATGAATAGTATTCACCAAGGATCCTTTTTGCCTCTTCAACTGTTCTGACAACTCTCCTGGCCCCATACCATCTCCCACCTGCTCCTTCGCGGTAATCACCATAAGGGGACATTCCCCATCTCCTGGACATTTCCCACCGGCATTCATTCATTGCCAGGACAGATGAATCGGGAAGAAAAACAACGGATATAACGGATGCAACAAAAAATATTAGTAATATCTTTTTCATTATGTCGAGTTTAATTTTTCGGGGTCGGGGGGCAGTCCCACGACCTTCTAAAGTTTAAGACTACCAGCCCATGGGGCACATATCCATCATAGGGCCCATCATTCTGCTGTTCATCATTCTGCCACCCATTGGACCCCAGGCCGAAAGACCGTATTTGTCGGCAACCGCCTGCATCCGTGCCTGCAGGTCTATTATATCCTTCCTGATCGAGGCGATATGATTGGTGTCGGGGACGGGTTTGTTATACTCGTTCTGAAGCTCCATCTGCCTTGTCAATAATGCGTCTCTAAGGCTAAGGGTCCCGGATTGAAATTTTTGCACCAGGCTTGGATTTGCACCTGTCCCATAATAACCCATGCCATAGCCGCCCCACCATGCATAGACAGCACTGGTGAAAAGCAATGCAACTACTACTACCAAAACTGCTGTAAATCTCTTTTTCATTGCTGCACCTCCTTTGATTTTATTGATTACATTATATCAAAGGCATGTGAAATGACAGTGAATGGATTTTGAACAATTGTGAACATCATGAAGGAATATATACGGTAAAAACAGAACCCTCTCCATGCTCACTCCTCACCTCTATCTTCCCCTCGTGCGCCTCGATGATTTCTTTTACTATAGTGAGACCGAGACCAAGACCACCTTTGGAAGACTTATAAAATCTCTCAAAAATGAAGGGTATGTCTTCTTCTTTTATCCCGCACCCTGTATCCTCTATTTCTATTATTATCTCCTTTTCTTTTTCTGAAGATCTTACCCATATAGCTTCACCCTTATCCGTTGCCTTTATGGCATTGTTCAAGAGATTTATAATGACCTGACTGAGCCTGTCGGGATCGGCATTTACTCTAAGGTTATCGTGGGACTGGAGTTCAATGGAGATGTCTTTATCAAAGAAGAGCTTGCTGAACCTTTCAGTAATGTTTTTCAGGAAAGGCTTTAGTTCGATCGTCTCTTTTCTCAGGGAGAGCGCACTTGCCTCTGCCTGAGAAAGCTCCTCAATCCCCTCAAGGATGTTCTTAAGCCTTCCTGTCTCTTCAGATAAAGACTGCAAATGTGCTTTGTCCATTGGGATAAGACCGTCCATCATTCCTTCAAGTTCTCCTTGCATTGCACCCAGTGGTGTCCTGAGTTCATGGGCTACATTTGAAATAGTCTTTTTCCTGAGGGCTTCCTGCAACTCAAGGGTCTTTGCCATTCTGTTAAAAGTTTTTGACAGGCTGCTTAACTCATCATTGCCTGAAACAAGAACCCTTCTTTTGAGATTTCCCTCACTGATAGATTTAGCAGCAGAGACAAGTCTCTTTATGGGGTTTGTCAACTTTCTTGAAAATACAATGCTCAGGAAAATTGCAAGTCCTCCAAGCCCTAAAAGGGAGAGCAACAGAAACCTGTTTGATCTATCGACAAATATACGTTCCTTCCCGGGTTTTAAAAATCGCACATCCATGCGGCCGATCTCCTTTCCGCCTAAAAAAAGTGGATAGGGGAAAAATCTGTTAGATTTACTTGACGATTTGAGTTCCGAAACAGACATTACTCGCTTCATCATCAGGGGTGATAAGGTAATGATTGCCTTTTCCGTGTCCATCACTACTGATTTGTCCATGTCCAGAACCTTTATCTCAAGTCCCAGCATCAATGCCCAGATCACATCCTCAGTTACGACATCTTTGTTCCATTCACCATACTTATCATACATAGCTTCAAGGTCGGCCATTACCCAGTAGACCCTGTCTTCAATCTCGCCTTCCAGATATCCCCTGAAATCCTTTACCATCAGTTCCCGAAGCATAAAGGCGGCTGACAGTGCAATGATTGAGACTGTAAGTAGCAGGATGAAAAATTTTATCCAGAGACTTTTAAGCATCTCTTTTACCGATAAATTTATATCCTACCCCATAGACGGTAAGAATAAATGATGGATTCCTGGGGTCGTCTTCGATCTTACGTCTGATATTCTTTATATGGGCATCGATGCTTCTCTCGTAACCTTCAAACTGATATCCAAGGGCCTTATCTACAAGTTCGTCCCTTGTAAAAACCTTCTTAGGGGCTGATGCGAGGGCAAAAAGGACCTGGAACTCGGTGGGTGTCAATTTTACGAGGATGTCCTTCTTTTTTACATCATATCGGTGGCCATCGATGATTAAGCGTCCATCACTAAAACTCATCGGTTCTGAATCGCTTATATCCATTTTCTTGGCCCTTTTTAAGACCGCTTTGACCCTGTACAGCAATTCCCTCGGACTAAAGGGTTTGACAACATAATCGTCAGCTCCAAGTGCAAACCCGGCGATCCTTTCTTCCTCTGAAGATTTTGATGTAAGCATAATTACCGGAAAATCCCCGATTTCCTGAAGTCCCTGGATCACTTCCTCGCCTGTTGTGTCAGGCAGCATCAGATCAAGGATTACAAGCACCGGTATATTCGTTAATGCAGCCTCAATTGCATCCTTGCCTTTCTCAACGTGTTGAACCCTGAATCCTGCTTCTTCAAGATATACCTTGACGACCCTTGCAATCTTCCTATCGTCTTCTACCAAAAGAATCGGATTAACCATTACTTCTCCTTTAACGGGGTAATTTCATCTAAAAATCCCCCTCACCCTAACCATCTCCCATCTGTGGAGAGGGTGTATAAATTCATTCTCCTTTGTGAGGCGAAGACTCATGATTGTTCCATTTTATTTAGGCCATTGAAGAGATCCGCTCAAATCATTTGTTTTCAAAGGTTGAACAATTGTTCATTTATAATATAGCAGATAAATAATTCCTGTCAATTCTTGTTTCCCTGAAAGATAGATGTTACTTCAACAGAGTCTGTCCATAAACTCATCTGTCTCGTCATTGCGCACTTGATGCGGAAACGTTTAATTTTACCGGATTCCACCGAAAGCGTCCGGGGCACCCGGAAAGCATTGAAGACCCCGGATTGCGGCTTAAGGAATTCCGGAATGACAGATAGAAAAAGCTGCATTGCAAAAAGGGCAGCCAGGGTAAAGCCTGGCTGCCGGTAGTGATGGGGAGGGTAATCCTAAGCCTTATACAGCCATATCCGGAGGCTATATAGACTACCTTCTTATATTAGATTACACTTCTTTTTTGAAGAACCAGTGAAGAAAATATGAAGATTTGTGAAGACTGATGAGAGCTCCAGAAGGGTTTTTTTCTGCCGTTAAATTTCTCTTTAATCAATATAAATAGTGTCTGTGTATAAACTGCCGTTTATTTTACTTTTGAGCATTGTCCCGGTTCCAAGGAGCACACGTTTTACAGATTTCGTCCTCTGTTTCTTAAG
>VAPE01028711.1_pt1 | contig 14574 bp, 16 predicted proteins | sample 3393911 | NCBI WGS metagenome assembly VAPE01 (sample SAMN08290436, study PRJNA428436) | hydrothermal vent metagenome | isolation source: Deep-sea hydrothermal vent chimney | place: Atlantic Ocean: South-mid Altantic Ridge | reverse complement strand
CCGGCGCTCGTGATCCTTGTAAAAGCGGATGTCTTCCACCACGGCGCGTGCGACCAGGTCGCGCTCCGTGAACACCAGCGCCAGCCAGCCCGGCGCACAGCGCACCACGCGCGCCCGTGCCAGCCGACAGAGGTGTCCGCTGCCGGTCCAGATTCGGAACGTGAGCATCAGTTCGGTCCCCGGCCCCAGATACACGGCCCCGCCCAGTTCCACGTAGGCGCCCTCGTGACTGATATTGCGCGCATAGCCATCGCGGATTACACCCCCCGGAAACGCCACCTCCACCTCGATGGCCACTTCAGTCCTCGGTCGTTCACGTTGCTCGGCTCGTCCGATCATGGTGGTGCCGTCCCGGTTGCCGGAATGTGGGCGCCGGCACGCCCATGCGTGCACCTGGCGCCGTACCGTGGACTTGCGGCGTCGCCGCCGCAGTCCGCGGGATCCGTGCATTCCTGTGCGGGTGAGATCCTGACAGAGCGGTAGAGAATGCTGTGCTTGCACGGGGGGGCGCGATACGCTGGGCTGCAAGCCCCGTGAGCGATCAGGGTGGCGGCCGGTTGCAGGAATTCTTTACGAATGGGGAATTCAAGGGGTCAGAGAGAATTCAAGGGGGTCAGAGGGATTCAGGGGTCAGAGTACTTGAAAATTCCAAGGGTGGTCCTTGGATCCGGCGTACTGGAAATTTTCAAGTACTCTGACCCCTTGAATCCCTTCTATAATGGGCCGTGTCCTCCGGCCCCATGGAGCCTGCCATGCTCGGATCCCTGCCCCGTTCCCCGGTCGGTGAACGGATTCCCTTCCGGTTGGGGCGTTACGTCAGATGCCCGCCGGCACATTGATCGCGTCGGGCCAACGGATGTTTCACGCACTGCACAAGTTTTTCGAGAACCGCGTGCGCCCGGCGCAGGCGGGCGAGGTCGGTGACGACGGCGTGCGCCTGGCCACCGCGGCGCTGCTCATGGAGATGGCCCGTGCCGACTTCACGGTCCAGGAGGTCGAGCGACGCGAGGTGGCGGAACTGTTACGGCGGACCTTCGAGTTGTCCGGTGAGGAGACCGCCGAGTTGGTCTCGCTCGCCGAACAGGCATCGCGCGAGTCGGTTTCGCTCCAGGAATTCACCCGCCTCATCAACCGCCATTTCCCCCCGGAGCGCAAGGAGCAGGTGGTCCGATTGCTGTGGGAGGTGGCCTTTGCCGATGCGCGCATCGACAAGTACGAGGAATACCTCGTGCGCAAGGTGGCCGACCTGCTCTACGTGTCGCACACGGCGTTCATCCGCGCCAAGCTGGCGGCTCAGGAACGGGCCCTGGGTCCGTCCACCGGGTAGAGAGAGGGCGAGGGGGACCGGCGTCCTGCCGGGGGAGTGTGTTCCCGCACTTCATGCGGCCGGCCTTCGAAGCGCGGTTACGGTCATATCGGTTTCGCGTCAGCCGACGCCTTGCCGTGACCGTCGCGTGAGGACCCGTACCCGGTCGGCTATCGACGGCGGGGTACGGGATCCGGGCGGTGGAGTTCGGCTACGGCAAAGCGGGCCCGTAGCCGCAACGGCCCGCGCGCGCATCCCTGCGTCGCCCGGGATGCGGCGCTATCGCGGGTCTCGGCGCCTTACACCATATCCTTCAGGTTCTTGAGGGGCTGCACCTTGACCACGTTGCGGGCCGGTTTCGCCTTGAAGACCGTCTCCTCGCCGGTGAACGGATTGATCCCCTTGCGCGCCTTGGTCGCCGGCTTGCGCACGACCTTGATCTTCATGAGACCGGGCACCGTGAAGACTCCGGGACCTTTCTTCAGATCACGCTTCATCATGGCGGACATGGCATCGAACACGGAGCCCACGTCTTTCTTGGTCAGGCCGGTGTGATCGGAGAGGTAGGAGTAGACTTCGGCTTTGGTGGCGGGCTTCTTCGGGGCCGTGGCCTTCTTCGTGATTCGCGCGGCGGATTTCTTTTTTACGGCCATGGACACACTCCTTTGTCGGGTCATGGTGGTGTGATCGGGCGACATAAAGATAGCACATGTTGCGTGCGCGTAAAGCCGAAAACACAGTGAATTCGTGCACCGGCCCCCCCGGTCGGCGAGCGGATATCGGTCGGCAACGGTCACCGGCGGGCGCATCTCATGCATCGTCGGCGATGCGGATGTTTCCCTCCGGCGGTGTTCCGCGAGCCGTGTGTCCCGGGCGTGGCCCGTGACGGGCACAAGCTGACGCAGCCGGTCACCCGCAGCCGTCGGTACTCCGCCCATAATTTCTCAACTTTCTGTTGTTCCTGCGTATCCTCCCTCTGGCACGGGAAATGCTTCCGCCAGGATGCGCGCGCGAATTGTGAACCGGGACACGAAGTCGGCGCGCGTCGTTCCACAAGGAGCCTCCGGGCCGTGGTGACCTCGCGGGGGCGGCAGGGAATGCCCGAGACCGCCAACCGATATCCGCCGGTGCAGGGCCGTGGAGCGGCCCCTCGGCCGGGAGTCACGGGAGGACCGAGGATGATGCAGACTACGGGATCGCGGCAGCGGGAAGAGACGGGTACCCGGGATCTGGCGCAGGCGCACTACCGGGAAGGGCGGCGTTACGAGCTGGGCATCGGCGTGTGTGCAGACGCGCACACCGCCTATCAGCGCTATCGGCGTGCCGCCATGCTCGGCTACCCGGACGCCCAGAATGCGTTGGGTTTTCTCTATGCAACCGGGCACGGTGTGTCGCGCAACGAGGCGCTCGCCGCGTCCTGGTTCTACAGTGCGGCGACGCAGGGCCACACCGGTGCACAGGCGAATCTGGGGACGCTCTACGCCGAGGGCCGCGGCTTGCCCAAAGACGAAGCCGAGGCGCTCGAATGGTACGAACGCGCCGCCGAAGGCGGCAACCCCGACGCCCAGGAATTTCTCGCCAAGTCCTTGCGGGAAGGGCTGCTCGGATTGCGCAAGGACACGGCCCAGGCGGGTTTCTGGGAGGTCCTGGCGGTCTATTCACGGGCCGCCGCCGAGGGATTCCGAGCCTGACTTCCCGCGCCGGACACCGGCGGATGCCGGGCGCAGCCGCCGGCCGGCGTTCCCGCGGCCGATAAGATGCGGCGCCTGCTCGTGCGCGCGGCCTTGCTCAATGTCGTCTACCTGGCGGGCGGGGCGGCGTTCCACCCCGCCCGGCGCCGGGGCCTGCTGCTGCAAGGGCGGTGAATAACGGCGCGCCTCAGCCCGAGGCCAAGCGGTGCGCCCGGCGGGTGGTCTCCGGGAGCCGGTAGCGCGGCGTACACGCGAGCACATATTCGATGGCCGTGGAGAGACTCACACGGTGCCCGACCGATACGTACACCGGCTGCACCCCGCGGCGGGTGCGCAGCACCGCACCGATGACCTCGCCCGCGTCCTCCAGCGGGACCCAGGCGCCGCGGTGCACGGGCGGTGCACCGTGCGTGCCCGTCAGTCGCGACTTGGCGACGCCGATCGCGGGCAGGTCGGTGATCACGCCGAGATGGCAGGCGAGCCCGAAACGGCGCGGATGGGCGTAGCCGTGGGCATCGCAGAGGATCAGGTCCGGGGTTGAACGCAAGCGCCCGAGCGCATCCAGCACCGCCGGGATCTCGCGGAACGACAGCAGCCCGGGAACATAGGGGAAGCTCGTCGGGCGATGCGCCACTGCGCGTTCCCATAGGTCCAGCTCCGGGAAACGCAACACCGCCACCGCGGCACGGGTTACCGCGCCGCCCCGCTCGAAGCCGACATCGACCCCGGCGACGTAGCGGACCTTCCCGACTCGGTCCCGGGCCGAGACGCGGTCACGCAACCGTTGCTGGATGGTGATCGCCTCCCGCGGGCTTACGTCCCAGCGGTGCGCGAGGTCGGTGGATACGCGATGGGTGGCGGACATTGCACGGATGATCGCATCGCGCCCGGTAGAGCGTATGCGGCCTTCAGTCGATCTCGTCCAGCGGGTTGGCCCATTTGCCGTGGCTGCCGGTGCCGCGATCCACGCCGTCGTCCTCGTGTTCGACGTCCAGTGCGCCGGACCAGTCCTCCGGGGGCTCGATCGCTTCCAGGCTCAGCGCTTTCCACGCGTCGAGGTCCATTTCCTCTACGGTCCCATCGAAGTACTGGATCTCTACGGTGCCGTCGTCCTCGTCGACGGCGACGACCTCGAACGCGCCCCCCACGGGCGTCCGGTACCAGTCTCCGACCCTGGGTTCATATTTCTCGGACATCTCTGCCGGCTTCCCCTGGTTGGTCCGTCCGCCGTGAGCGCCGCCGCTTGGTTGCAGTGCGCCCGCGCCACCTATGATCAATTATAGAACCTATGCGGGGCTGGGGCCGCTCGTCCCGGACCTCCCGGTAGGGCCGGGCTCCCGGCCGACGCTACTCGGCACCGGCCTCGGGGGGTGGTGCCGGCGCCGCCCCTGGCCCTTGCGTGGGGTTGGGCGCGGGGGCGCGCGCCCGCGCCCGCTCGCTACGGGCGCCCCGTGCGAGCGGTGTGCAGCAGGCAGCGTACTCGGCGCCGCCGAGCAGGCGATCGAGCAGCCGCGAAGTCCGCACCGAATCGGCCGAATCGTCCCACAGCCAGAACATGAACGTGGTGAGGAAGATCGCCGTGAGCGCGGTCTCCTCCAACACTCGAAAAAAATAGCGTGCGTCACGCCGGGTCGCCTCGCGCAGCCACTGCACGGTGCGGTTTACGCCGAGCAGCGCCCGGCACTGGAGATGGACGTGGCCCGGCTCCAGGCGGGTGAGCACCATCTGCCGGGTCGCCCGCCGGTGCGTCGCAAGGGTCCGCAGCCACGTCATGATGGCGCGGTGCAGGCGCGCCCTGGGCGGCAGGTCTTTGAACTCCGGCCGCGCGGCGTCGGCGAGCAGCGCACGGTCGGCGCGTTCGAACCAAGCGTCGACCAGATCATCCTTCTCGCGGAACCAGTTCGGTAGGTCGGCAAGGTCGACCTTGGCGCCGTGCGCGGCCTCCGCGAGGCGCACCGCCTCCCACCCCTTCGTCTCCGCGATCTCCAGAGCCGCATCGAGGATCCGGTCCCGGGCTTCCCGTCGTTGCGTCACGGCGTCATCCCTCCAGTGTCGGCTCGGCGCTACACCCGCTCACAGCAGGTCCATCCGGCGCACGTCGCCCCGCTCGTCCAGTGTGACCCGAATCCGCCCGTAACAGGGGACCCGGTCGGCGACGCGGCCGGAGTCCTCCAGCACCTCATCGAAGTTGACCGCGGCGACCGGCGAGACACCGTCGCGCTCAAGCGCGTCGATACGCACGGTGGCGTTGTCGATCCAGCCGTTTTGCGGGCGGAACCGGCTCGGTTCCCGGCAGGTCGCGAGGTGCTCGCCGAGTTTCAAGGGACCCCCTCTTGCGGATATGCCCGCATCTATTAATAGTAGGACGGCTGGCGCTCGGGTCAAGGCGCGGTGCGGGGGGATCGGCGAGGCCGATGGTCGGGAGAAGGGGGACACGATGCCGGCTCCGCCGGAGCCGTTGCTGAAAATGCCGGGGCGTACGGTCTATCGGCTGCCCGCACTGCGGCGTTTGCCGCCCGGGGGTCAGGGACAGGGGTTGGGGTGTTCGCGGTGGATCGCCTCGATACCTTCCAGCACCGCAAGTGAGAGTTCGATCCCGATACCGGCGATGTCCGCAGCCAACTGTTCCAGATGGGTGGCGCCGATGATGGTGGAGGTGAGAAACCCGCGGGTGTTCACGAAGGCGAGGGCCATTTGCGCCGGATCCAGCCCGTTGTCGCGCGCCAGCTCGACGTAGGCGCGCGTTGCCGCCTCGCCCTGCGGATTGCTATAGCGCTGGAAGCGCTCGAACAGCGTCAGGCGCGCCCCGGGCGGCTGCGTACCGCCCAGGTATTTCCCGCTCAACACGCCGAACGCCAGGGGCGAGTAGGCGAGCAGGCCGACCGCCTCGCGGTGGGCGATCTCCGCGAGCCCGATCTCGAAGGTGCGATTCAGCAGGTTGTAGGGGTTCTGCACGCTCACGATCCGCGGCAGGCCCTCGCGTTGCGCGATCTCCAGGTAGCGCATCACCCCCCACGGGGTCTCGTTGGATACGCCGATGTGGCGCACCTTGCCGGCGCGCACCGCCTCGGCGAGGGCCTCGAGCGTCTCACCGATGGGGGTGGCGTCCGGCTCGGGTTCGGGTGTGTAGCCGAGGCGGCCGAAGAAGTTGGTGTGCCGCGCCGGCCAGTGCACTTGGTAGAGGTCCAGGTAATCGGTCTGCAGGCGCCTCAGGCTGGCGTCGAGTGCCGCCAGGACGTTGCGCCGGTCGAGCCGCGGGTTGCCCCCGCGCAGGTAGTGCAACTCGTCGCCGGGCCCCGCCACCTTGGAGGCCAGCACCACCCGGTCGCGACAGCGCCGGGCGGCCAGCCAGGTGCCGATGTACGTCTCGGTGAGCCCCTGGGTCCCGGCGCGCGGCGGGACCGGGTACATCTCCGCGCTGTCGATGAAGTTGATTCCGTGCGCGAGTGCGTAGTCGAGCTGCGCGTGGGCCTCGCGCTCGTCATTCTGCTCGCCGAAGGTCATGGTGCCGAGGCAGAGGGCGCTGACCTTCAGGTCCGTGTCCGCAAGGGTTCGATATTGCACGCGCGTCTCCGGATGGCGATGCGGCGCGCGGGCGGCCGTTCAGGCCCGGCGGGTCTTGCGCCGGTTCTCCATCAGCCGTTCGATGATCGGCGTCAGGATGATCTCCATGGCGAACCCCATCTTGCCGGCCGGCGCCACGATCGTGTTGGGCCGCGACATGAAGGAGTCGTGGAGCATACGCAACAGATAGGGGAAATCCGCGGACTTTGGGTTGCGGAAGCGGATCACCACGAAACTCTCGTCCGGTGAGGGGATCTCCCGGGCGATGAACGGGTTGGAGGTGTCCACCGTGGGTACCCGCTGAAAGTTGATGTGGGTGCGCGAGAACTGCGGCGTGATGTAGTGGACGTAGTCGTACATGCGGCGCAGGATCGTATCCGTGACCGCCTCGGCGCTGTAGCCGCGCTCCTTGCAGTCGCGGTGGATCTTCTGGATCCACTCGAGATTGACGATCGGCGCGACTCCCACGAGGGTATCCACGTGGCGCGCGGCGTTGACCTTGTCGGTCACGACCCCGCCGTGCAGTCCCTCGTAGAAAAGCAGATCGGTATCCGGCGGAATCGGCTCCCACGGAGTGAAGGTGCCCGGCTCCTGGTTGTACGGGGCCGCCTCTTCCTCACTGTGGAGATAGAAGCGACGCTGTCCCCCCCCGCTTTCGCCGTATTCGCGGAACAGGGCTTCGAGGTGTTCGAAGAGGTTCCCCTCGGGGCCGAAGTGGCTGACGTTGCGGTGCTCGGCCTGCGCCTCGGCGATCGCCTTTTTCATCTCCTGGCGGTCGTAGCGGTGGAAGCTGTCGCCCTCCACGATCACCGGGTTGCTCCCCATGCGGCGGAAGATGTGCTCGAAGGCGCGCTTGACGGTGCTCGTGCCGGCTCCGGAGGAGCCCGTCACCGCGATGATGGGGTGTTGTTCCGACATATGCCACTCCTGAATCCAATATGTTCGGCGGCCATCCTGGGATCCGGCGCGGGCGAACGCGCCGGGGATCCCGGAGGCCGGGCAATCCGCAATTCTGCCCTACGACCCGCTTTACCCACAAGCCTTTGCGTCGGCGGTGCGGCGTGGCACGGACAGTCCCGGTGCCGTTTCGAGTGGGAACTACCGCCGTCGCGCGAACACCAAGTCCCAGACGCGGTGGCCGAGACGTTCCCCGCGGCGTTCGAAGCGGGTCGGCGGTCGATCGTCGGGCCGCGGCGCGTAGCGCCCGACACCGGCCAGGTTCTCGAAGCCCGCGTCGGCTTCCATCACCTCCCGCATATGGCGGGCGTAGTCCTCCCAGTCGGTGGCCATCTCCAGGCGCCCGCCCGGTTTGAGCCGGCGGCGCGCCAGCTCGGCGAAGGCCGGCTGTACGATGCGGCGCTTGTGGTGGCGTTTCTTGGGCCATGGGTCCGGGAAGAACAGCAGCATCCGCTCCAGCGATGCGTCGGACAGGTGGCGCTCCAACACCTCGGCGGCGTCGGCGCACACCACACGCACGTTGCCGATCCCCTCGGACTCCAGTTGCAGGAGCAGGTGCCCGACCCCCGGGCGATGCACCTCGATCCCCAGGCAGTCGAGTTCCGGGTGTTGGCGGGCGAGGGCGGCGAGCGCCTCGCCGTCGCCGAAACCGATCTCCAGGACGCGCGGGGCGCGGCGTCCGAAACAGGCGTCGAGATCGAGCGCCCCGTCCGGGAGGTCGATACCGAACCGGGTCCACAGGGTGGCGAGTGCGCGGCGTTGGGCGCGGGTCATGCGTCCTTCGCGGCGCACGAAGCTGCGCACGCGACGCCGCAGCTTCTCTCCGGGCGAGGGGGCGACGGCATCCCCGCCGATTCCCGACTCCCGCGTCGCACCCATGGCGCGGTGCGCTCGCAGATTCAAAAGAACGTGCCCTCGATCGGTGAGGAGGCGTTTGCGTAACGCTTGCGCGGAATGCGGCCCGCAAGATACGCCTCGCGCCCCGCCTCCACCGCTTTTCTCATCGCCCCGGCCATGAGCACGGGGTCGCGCGCACCGGCGATGGCGGTATTCATGAGCACCCCGTCGCAGCCGAGTTCCATGGCGATCGCCGCGTCCGAGGCGGTCCCCACGCCGGCGTCGACCAGGATCGGCACGTTCGCGTTCTCGACGATGGTGCGAATGTTGTAGGGGTTGCGGATTCCGAGGCCCGAGCCGATCGGCGCGGCGAGCGGCATCACCGCGATGCAGCCCATCTCCTCGAAGCGCCGCGCGGCGATCGGGTCGTCATTGGTGTAGACCATGACCTTGAAGCCGTCGTGTATCAATTCGCGCGCCGCCCTGATCGTCTGCTCGATGTCGGGGTACAGCGTCTTCTTGTCGCCCAGGACTTCGAGCTTCACCAAGTCGTGCCCATCGAGCAGCTCGCGGGCCAGACGGCAGGTGCGCACGGCGTCCTCGGCCGTGTAGCAACCCGCGGTATTCGGCAACAGCGTGTAGCGGTCCGGCGGCAGGGCCTCGAGCAGGTTCGGTTCGTTCGGATCCTGGCCGATGTTGGTGCGGCGGATGGCGACCGTGACGATCTGTGCGCCGCTGGCTTCCACCGCGCGCCGTGTCTCGTCCAGGTCCCGGTACTTGCCGGTACCGACCAGGAGGCGCGAGCGATAGGTCGCGCCGGCTACGGTCAGCGGATCCGCGTGGTCGGCAGGCTCGCCGCGGAGCGGGGTGTGAATGACACTCGACATGGTGATCGATGTCCTCGCTGAGGTTGCAGGGGACGGTCCCGAAGGCCGGGACCGCGGGATTCAGCCGCCGCCGATGGCGCGGACCACCTCGATCCGGTCGCCGGCGCGCAGGCGGTGCTGCGCATAGGCGCCGCGTGGCACGATTTCGCGGTTCACTTCCACGGCGACGCGCCGCCCGGCGAGCGCCAGCTCCTCGATGAGCTGCGCGGCGTTGATGCCGTCGGCGACCTGTCGCGGCTCTCCGTTGAGGTAGATTTCCATTCCGGCCACTCTGCACGAATCTTGTATGGTATCGTCTATATTATACCAAGCACCGCCTCACCGGGGCGCCGGCCTCGCGGAAGGGCGCGCGCGCACCCTTTGACAGGAGGCTGCGCAGACGCTATCAATAGTGCGCCGGGACTGCGGGTGTAGTTCAATGGTAGAACCTCAGCTTCCCAAGCTGATGACGAGGGTTCGATTCCCTTCACCCGCTCCAACCGATCCCGGAGCGTTTGTAAGGCAATCATCGCGGACGGTCTGTGTGCCGGAGGCGGGTCGCGGGGTTCGCAATCGCGGAGACGCATCGGCCGATCGGGTCCGTTCGGCGGGCGGGCGCGGAAGGCCGGAGAGGCGAATCGCCTCCAACAAACGATATACGAGGTACCCATGGGACAGAGTGCGGCCAGGCTGGGACCGGCGGCGAGCCGCCGCGAGCGCTTGCGCTGGGCGGTGTGTCCCGTGCCGCGCGCGGGCTTCGCCTTCGCCGTACTGTGCGCCCTGACGGCGCTGCTCGCCGGGCTCGGTCACCGATGGGGCTGGTGGCGTTTCGGCATCGGCTTCGAGATCCTGCAATGGTCGGTGTACGGTGCCCTGGCGGCGGGTGCGCTCTCGCTCGTCGGGGTCGCGCTCGCGCCCCTGGGCCGCGCCTGGGGTACGTTCGCGTGGGCCCTTCTCGGCCTGGTGCTGGCCACCGCCACGGTTTGGATCCCCTGGTCGCACATCGACCGCGCCCGCACGCTGCCGATGATCCATGACATCACCACCGATCCCGCCGATCCCCCGCAATTCGTCGCGATCCTGCCGCTGAGGCGCGACGCGCCCGATTCGCCGGTGTACGGGGGGCCGGCGGTCGCGGCGCTCCAGGCCCGGGCCTATCCCGGGGTGCGCCCCGCCCGGTACCGGGCGGGAGTCCCGCAGGTCTTCCGCCGGGCACTGGCGGTGGCGCGCGCGATGGGCTGGCGGATCGTCGCCGCCGAGCCCGCGCAAGGGCGCATCGAGGCAATCGCCACCACCTTCTGGTTCGGATTCAAGGACGATATCGTAGTGCGGATCCGCGCCACGCCGCATGGCGCGCGAGTGGATCTGCGCTCCGAGTCCCGCACCGGTCACGGCGATCTGGGGGTCAATGCACGCCGCATCGAGGGGTTCCTCGCGCGGCTGCACCGACGGATGGCCGACGTCGCGCCGCCGGCGGCAACGTAGACCGCGATCCCGCCGGGGCGTGGTTGCGCGCTGGCGGCCGGTCCCGGCCCTGCTGCGGATGACGGCGCTACGTAACCGGGCTGCGCCGCGCAGGGATCAGCCCTTCGCGCGCCAAGTGTTCGTGCAAATCCAGCGGCGGGAGTTTGCTCAAGTCCTTGGCGAGTTCGCGCACCGCCACGCCTTCGCGCGCGAGGGAATCCAGCGCCTCGCGCATGAAGCCGAGCATGCGCTTCTCCGCGGCCAGCACGATCGTTCGGGTGGCCTGCTCCCGGGCCAAGCGTAGCGCCTCCTGCGCGACCTGGCGGGCAAAACGTCGCTCGGACTCGTCACGGTGTTGCTCGCGATGGTCGTCGTAGCCGTGCGCGGGTCCGCCGCCGGGGGCGCGGTTGCGTCCCGACTTCGCGTTCGCCCACAACTCCTGCCCGGAGGATTCCCGTTCGGGGTCGACCAGATCCCGCTGTTCCACGAGGTTGGGGCCGGACTCCACCTCCGGGTGCCGCGCCGGTTCCAAAGTGAACAGCCGGGCGCGGCCGCCGGCCGCCGCCACCACGCAGTATCCATTCATGCCGGTCCTCCTGCATTGCACACAAGGGGGAAGCGAAGGCCGCGACTACGGCTCGGAATTTCGACGCTTTCCGGCCTCGTCGGGAGGCCTGCGATCGGATCCATGCGCGATTCCCGGCACATTCGAATCGGAGCGCACTTCACGTGAAGGAAGGGCGCCGAGTCGGGCCGACGCTCATCCCGATCATCACACCCGCCCTGATGGAAATCAAGGTCCGCCCGGACCCGTTCGGCGAACGATTGCACGGTGCTATACTGCATAGATATGCCCGCTTCGGAGCGCTTTCATCATTCCGCGCGGGACCGATTCGCCGGACACGTTACGAAATACGTTCCAGGATCAGCCCATGCGCGCGTTGCTGAAGGTGATCGCCTGGATCGTGGGCGTGTTGGTGGCGGTGGTCATCGCCGCGGCCGTCCTGATCCCGATCTTCGTCAATCCCAACGACTATAAACCGCGGATCGAGGCGTTGGTCAAGGCGAGGACCGGCCGGCAACTCACGCTGCAGGGCGACATCAAGCTCTCGGTGTTTCCGTGGCTCGGACTGCGGCTCGGTCCGACCCGGCTGAGCAATCCGCCGGGTTTCCCGGGCGCGCCGTTCGCCAAGGTCGCCTCCGGCGAGCTGCGCGTAAAACTGCTGCCGCTCCTGGACAGGCGCGTGGAACTCGGCACGGTGGTCCTCGACGGGTTGGTCCTGAACCTGGAGCGCAACCGCGACGGCCGGCCGAACTGGACGGGATTCGGGCGTCCGGGCGCCGCGACCAAGCCGTCATCCACCGAATCGGCACGGGGTAGCGGTGTACCGCCCATCGCGGCGCTGGCGATCGGCGGGGTGCGGGTGATCGACGCGACGCTGCGCTGGAACGACCGCCGCTCGGGCACCCGCTATGAGGTGCGGGACCTGAACCTCACCACCGGTGCGATCCGCTCGGGACGTTCGTTCCATGTGAACCTGGGGTTCGTGCTCACCGGCAAGGCCCTGCCCAAGGCGGGTGTGAAAGTGCGACTGCGCAGCGGGGTGACCTTCGACCTTGGGCGCCGGACGCTGACCCTGAAGGGGTTGGTCGCCGACCTCGGGGATCTCAAGCTCACCGGGGACGTTTCCGGCACGCAGGTCCTGTCCGCGCCGCACCTGCGGGGCCGATTCGAGATCGCGGACTTCGATCCGCGCCGGCGGTTCCCGGAACTGGGCCTGTCCGTGCCGCGGACCGCCGATCCCAAGGCGCTGACGAACGCCTCCGCCGAATTCGGTTTCGTATCGACGCCGGACCGGCTCGCCGTGAACCCGCTGAGCCTCACGCTCGATGACACGCACCTCACCGGCAGGTTCGCGGTGCGCCGCTTCGCCCGCCCCTCGGTGTCGTTCGCACTCGACATGGATCGCCTGGACCTCGACCGCTACCTGCCGCCGCCTGCGAAAGGTCGCGGCGGCAAGGCACCCGCCGCCGCGGCGCCGGCCTCGGTCCCCCCGACCGCCCCGGTTACTCCGGGTGGCGTCGCGGCGGGCGCCGCCGGAACCCTCCCGCTGGGTGTGCTACGCAAGTTCGATCTCGATGGGACGCTGCGCATCGGCGAACTCACCGCCTTCAAGCTGCACTCCAAGAACATCCGGGTGACGGTGCGCTCCAGAAACGGCGACCTGCGGGTCCACCCGGTCACCGCGCGGCTCTACGGGGGCACCTATTCGGGCGACGTCGGGCTGGACGCCGGCGCCCGGGTGCCGCGCCTGTCGATGAACGAACACCTCGAGGGCGTTCATGTCGGCGCGCTCGTCCGGGACCTCGCCGGCGTGCGCAAGGTGTCGGGTACCGGCGATCTTTACGCGCGGCTCACCGCGCGCGGGGACGACGTCGCACGCCTGCGTCGCACCCTCGACGGCAAGGTCGGGTTGGCCCTCAAAAACGGGGCGTTCGAGGGCGTCAACCTCACGCACGTGGTGTGCACCGCCTGGGCGCTCTATAAGCGCCGTCCGCCGCCGCCCGCCGTCCCGCCGCGCACCGAATTCGGCAGTCTCACGGCCAACGCCGCCATCACCGGCGGGGTGCTGCGCAACCGCGACCTCCTGCTCACCTCGCCCGTGCTGCGCGCCACCGGGGCCGGTACCGCGAACCTCGTGAACCGGACCCTCGACTACCGGCTCGAGGCGACGTTTCTCGATCCGGTGCGATGCGGCGCCGGGGCGGCGGGCGGCCGACTCAAGGGGCTCACCGTCCCGGTGCGCGTGACCGGCACGTTCCGGCAACCGCGTTTCCGGGTCGATCTCGCGGCGGTCCTCAAGAATGAAGTGCGTCACAAGGTCGAGCGGAAACTCGAACGCCGGCTCCGGGAAAAGCTCCCCAAGGGACTTGAAAACCTGTTCCGCTAGCCTACGTTGGGTTCTCGCCGGCTGCCTGCTGTTCGCGGGCGTCGCGCGCGCGGCCGGTGTCGTGGGCCTGCGGGTCGAGCGCCACGGGGACCGCTACCGACTCGCCATGCGCATGAACCTGGAGATGCCGGCGCGCGAGTTGCGTGCGATCATCACCGACTATGCGCATCTCGCACGACTCAATCCCGCCATCGTCGAGAGCAAGGTGCTTGCCCGCAAGGACGGCGTCACCCGCGTGCGCACCGTGGTGCGCGGCTGCATCGCCTTCTTCTGCTTCGATGTGCACCAAGTGCAGGACGTGCGGGCGCGCGCCGACGGCGAGATCGTCGCCGTGACGGTGCCCGCACTCAGCGACTTTCGCTACGGTCTGGCGCGCTGGCGGATCGTCCCGCGCGGAGCGCGTGCCTGCCGGCTCGACCTCGAGGCCGTGATCGTCCCGTCCTTCTGGGTCCCGCCGATCATCGGCCCGTGGCTCATCCGCCGCAAGATGCGCGACGAGGCGCTGCGCACCGCGGCGACCCTGGAGCGGCTCGCGAGCGCCGGAGAAGGTCCGGGCGCGCACCCGGTGCCCGCACCGTGAACGCATCGCTGGAACGCGATTTCGCCCGTCGCGTGCTCGCCTGGTACCGACGCGCCGGGCGCAAGGACCTGCCGTGGCAACGCGCGCCCACGCCCTACCGCGTATGGATCTCGGAGATCATGCTCCAGCAGACCCGCGTCGCGACCGTGATCCCCTACTACCGGCGCTTCCTCGAGCGCTTCCCCGACGTGCGCGCGCTCGCCGCGGCGAGCCTCGACGAGGTGCTGCACCACTGGTCGGGGCTCGGCTACTACGCGCGCGGGCGCAACCTCCACCGCGCCGCGCGCATCGTCTGCGAACGTCACGGCGGCGGGTTTCCCGCGGATCTCGAATCCGTCGAGGCCCTGCCCGGCGTGGG
>VAPE01024345.1_pt1 | contig 14586 bp, 16 predicted proteins | sample 3393911 | NCBI WGS metagenome assembly VAPE01 (sample SAMN08290436, study PRJNA428436) | hydrothermal vent metagenome | isolation source: Deep-sea hydrothermal vent chimney | place: Atlantic Ocean: South-mid Altantic Ridge | reverse complement strand
TTAAAACTACTTGAAGCTACTAATAGCTCCTCGCATAGTTTTGCCTTGCATTAGCATACCTGCTATAATGCTGAGAACATATAGGGTTTTTAGAGGTGCCCTTTAGTATAGATATTATATCATCGGAAATCTTCTTGGTATCCAGAAAATCGAAACATTTTACATTTTTGCAAGTTTTAGCTCTTTTGTTAATGCAGGTGATATTCCTGCATAGGCTTTCTGCGGTATAACAGTATGACGGCGCATCCTGATTAGAGGAAAAATAGTTTTCCGAATGGGAATCATAACCATAAATTTTAGACGGCGTAGCTCCGAAAATAGAAAAAACGGCAGTTTTGTTTCTAAATTTATATCTACCGCCATTCGAATGTTTATAGCTAGCGGCAATATGCATAGGACCGGTGTCTCCTGTCAGATAAATATCGGCAAAATCAATCAGGGCTGAGTAAGCAGTTATCGGCATTGAAGCTGGTATTACGCAGATCTTTTTACGTTCATAATCAGATAGGTTATCTATGATCATCTTTTCTATTTCAATTATAGAGTGGCCGGCTCCAAGCAGAATAATCTTTACGGATGATAAGCTCAGTACCTTTTTTAAAATAGTTACTTGGTCGGAAAGAGGAATTCGTGTGAAAGGAGACGTTGAATCCGGGTTATACATAATAATAGATTTGATATCAAGAATCCCTGCATAAGTCAAAAATTTTCTTGCAACATCAACTGCTGCGTCCGAAAGATATAAGTTTGTTCCTCCAAAACTTCTTTTTCTTTTTAATTTAATCACCGCTGAAAGTAGAGAATGAACTAGACTATCCACTTGATATAAAACATGATTAATAGCTTTTGTTTTGTCATTATAAAGGAACATATAGATTAAAGCAGTCGTATTTATAAATATGCCTTTATCTATCTTAAGTGACTTTTTACTAAAAAATGGACAGAAATTAAAAATAATATCGTAATTTCCATCTACAATGACTTTTTTAACGTTGTCTAAATCTGATCTATTCGGCAAAGGAGAACCACTTAGAATAGATAAAAGATGTGTTATATCCGGATTGCCGAGGATCAAACCCTCTGCTTTGTTATTAATTAGATAATCAATTTCTATATCAGGAAGATAATCCCTTATTGCAGATACCGCTACCTGTAAGTTCACGGCATCGCCTATATTTAGATCGCTAATAACCAATATCCGCTTAAGTTCTTTTAAATTTGTTTTTTTAAGCTGGTGAACAGCAGCTGTTAGACTCATTTTTATGAATAGCTTGTTTCCTGCAAGATGGCAAATTGAATTTAAAAGCTTTGCCCCAAAACGAGGAAATTTATCGGTTATTTTAGATGCTATATCAAAAAAAATCAGGCTAATTCTTAAAAAACCATTGTCGTTTGCCGATCTATAATCTATTTTATCCACAAACTGTTTCATACTGTAAATTAGTATGTCTGTAACAAGCGGATATGCCTCTCATTAAAATTTCCACGCAATGTCAATTGTCTTGCCATCCGTGAAAAATGTAAAACTTCTGGAAACTTGAGCTTTGCTAAACAGATATCCGGTCCAGAAGCCTACTGCAGTTCCCATCATAGTGTCAGATAACCAATGAGCATTTTTGTACATTCTTTCAATGTCAACAGATAAGGGAATCAAATATAAAAGCGGCTGATGATAGTTGATTGCATACGGTGTTATAACAGACCATGCCACCGTTACATCGCCTGATGGGAAAGATTGATAATTATTATGAAGATTAAACGGCTTAAATTTTGTGGTACTATCGGTTATTCCGGGTCTTGCTCTTCCTGCGATAAACTTTATTCCTCCTGTTATAATCGCTGCGGTTAAGCCGGATTCAATGGATGTGTATGACGAATTTAGTAATTTATCATCTTTTGATATATATCCGATTGCGCCCAATCCGGCAGCTATCGGCAGAACATAAAGTCCGTTTCCAAACGGAGTAACAAAGTCTGCAAAATGGTGCATTGTTTTAGTTTGATTTTTGATAAAGTAGCTTTTCACCGCTTTGTCTGCAAAAAAACTTGCTCCGATTATAGCCGCCGTGCCTAATGCAATATCCTGATTTTGTGCTATTTTTTCTGCGCTGTAGTTTATATCACTTTTATAGCTTTGATATAAGCGTGGAATTGTTATGCTGCCGGCAATAGCATTTATGTTTAAAGAAAGTAGGACAAAACAAGCAAGAGATGCAACGACTCTTTTCATAACAAATTCTCCTTTAACATTTTGTTATTGCTCGGTTTTCTACAATCGTAAACAATTGCCGGAGGGAGGTTTGCCCATACCGGTTTTGAAATTTTTAAACTTTGAAATTTTCTGTTGATTATCTTCTTAAAGCTTCTTCCGCCGGGCAGCAATTTGGTGTGCAGATAAGTGAATGTCAAGAATTCGCCTCCATCGGAGAGAGCATCGGTAACGGTATTTAACAATCTATACTGGAACATTTTGTTAAATCCGGCGCATGGTAGACTTGAGATTATTACATCTGCATTTTTTATATTATATCTATGCAGATGTTTTCTAAGGTTTAGAGCTGAGTCGTTTATTACAACAGCATTTCGACACCGTTTTTGTGTTATGTTTGCCAATAAAGGATCTATCTCAAAAGCAAAAACCGAGGCACTCTTTTTTACTCTCTGGAGTATTTTTTCAGTGAATACACCGGTACCAGGCCCCAATTCTACAACTACATCGGCTTTGGATAATAGGGAGCTATCGGTTATTAACTTGGATAATCCTTGCGAGGATGGCAATATGGCGCCCACAGATAGCGGTTTGTAAAAAAATCGTCTTATAAATTTAAATGTATTATTTGCACGTTCTATCATAATTCTCCCGCTTTTCTAAAACTGTTTTATAGTATAGCAGAAAAAAATCAAATAAATCTTGCTAAAAAATTACAATTTGGTAATCTTTCATCAATGAAAATGTCAATTATTGAGGATGGTAAAGAAGCTGCATAATGAAATATGGAGAATATTTAAAATTTTTAGGATTAACGAGTAGGTTCAGATTTTTAACTGACTTTAAATTCTATAGTGTAATTATCGGAGCACAATTTTTTTTCATCGTTCTTTCCATATTTGTAAAAGCTACTGCACATATTAACAATAATCCCTATTTTTTCATAACCCAGATTTATATTGCAGCGACAGAAGAACTGCTTTTTAGAGGAATTATACTTGGATTTTTAAGAAAATACATCCATTCAAGCAATTTTGGTATAAGCAGTGCCAATATATTAACCGCTGTGATTTTTTCAGGTTTTCATCTCTTTAATCATCCGATTTTGTGGGCTTTAGGGACATTCTTCCCAGCTTTGATATTCGGCTACTTCAGAGAGAAATATAGCTTATGGCCTGCTATCTTTCTCCATTTTATTTATAACAGCGAATATTTTTTATTTTTCTAATAATTTTTTCTCTTTTAAATAGATAAATTGCAGAGAGCAGTAAAAAGAGTGGTAAGCTGAAACCGATATAATTTTGTTTGCCGATTGAACAGCCGCCGCCGCTTCCTCCGTTTCCACCGGAATTTTTTGTACCTGCAGAGCCGCTTGAACCCGAAGCTATCTTTTTTATGAGTGTAATAGAAATGTTTTTATATGTTCTTGCACCTAAATTATCAACCACACGTACGGTTGCAGTGTATGTCCCTTCCTGACTATATATATGCGCTGCAGTGGGAGAGGAAGTTACCTGATCGGTTATTCCGTCACTATTGAAGTCCCAATCGTACTGCTTTATTCCATCTGAATCAGAAGCCGATACGCTGAATGCTACCTCGAACGGAGCTGTTTTCGTCTTTTTGAGAGCTGTTAAACTGTTTATTATTGGAGGAGTATTATTTGATGTCAGCATTCCGTACAGATTCAACATTCCGCCTGATATTTTATCGGCGGCAATTTTATCTGCTCCGGATATAACACTATTGATCAGTTCGGACGGAGATTTATCAGGGTAAACCGATGCATCAAGTGCAATCGCACCGGCAACAAATGGAGAAGCCGCCGATGTCCCGTCGGCAAAGGCATATTGGTCGCCTGAGCTGTCATAATATGTGCTTAATATATTGACACCCGGAGCCATGAGTTCAACGGATGATTTACCGTAATTTGAAAAAGCTGCTATTGCATCGGAGCTATTGGAAGCAGCCACCGAAAGAATATTCGGCAGGTTGTATGATGCAGGATATGATGGATTGATGTCATTATCGTTACTCTCATTTCCTGCAGCGCTGATGAACACTATTCCGGCGTTACCCGCTGCGTTGATTGCATCTTTCAATATACTATCGTCGCCATAGCCCCCGAATGATGCGTTTATAGCGACTATATCTATGCTGTGATTTTTTTTCATGTCAATTATGTAGTTTATGGCTTCGATAATATCGGCATCGGTTCCTATTCCTTCCGAGTCAAGCGCTTTGATTGCCATTATCTTGCATTTCCATGCAACTCCCGCAACACCTATATTATTATCTCCAACTGCAGCAATTATTCCTGCAGTATAAGTTCCATGACCTTCATCATCCATAGGATCGCTATCTCCGTTTACAGTATCAATTCCGTAAACATCATCAATATATCCGTTAGGATCATCATCAATACCATTTCCAGGAATTTCACCCGGATTCTTCCATACATTGGCTTTAAGATCGGGATGATTATAGTTGATACCCGAATCAATATCTGCCACTACAACATTGCTTTTGCCGGTTGATATATTCCATGCATCGGGAGCATCAATATCCGCTCCTGAAATTCCACGAGTTTCATGAAGTCCTTTAACCGTTTGACCCGTGTTATAAAGCCCCCATTGATCGCTGAAATCGGGGTCATTCGGAATAAGCATGGCTCGTCTTATGTAGTTTGGCGATACTTTCAAAACATTCGGATTATTTTTGAGTTCTGCTGTCATCTGAGAAACAGATTTACTCGATTTTAGCAGGATATAAGAGAATTTTTTCGGCATTACCGACGACAGCCTTTTTATATTTGCAGAGCCGTAAATTTTGCTTGAAACAAATCCGCCGTTTTTAAGCTCGACAATAACCTCTCCGGGTCTATATTTTCCAGCAACCGCAGAGCGGTAAATAAAAAAACTCAATAGCAGCATAAACGAAACGACTATTTTTTGATACATTGATTCATCGCTTTTCTAATGCTTTTCTTTTGTAATTTAGCTGAACAGATTTTACTATTGACTCTTTTTCAAGCAGAGCTTTTATAGTGTCTGCGGATTGCCGTGATCTTATTAGGACGATATAACCGTTTTCGGGCTGTTTGTTAAGAAATCTGATATAATTTATTTTATTTCTAACAGCAAATTTATTAATCTCTATCTTGGATACGCCTTTATAAAACTCAACAATTACAGCATTCGACTTATAGGATACTTGCATATTCGAAGTAGATTCAGCGTATAAACAACCTGACAAGATCAAAGGAAGCAATATGAACAATACCATGTTTTTCATAATTGATACTGTTTATAGTGTGAACTGATAGCAAAATCAACCTGAATTTCATTCTTCTTGATAAATATTTTTATATAAAAACATGGCTTTTTTGATTTAATAAATAATCTATTTCAGTATTGCTATCGCTTTCAGGTTGTGACAATAATTGTTGTTCCAAATATAGGGTTTTTAGAGGTGCCCTATAGTATCAATAGTTGGATTCAATTGCGAGGTAGTAATTTTATTTCTCACTGTCCATATATTAAGATTATCAATATTGACAATCAAAAATTCTGTTCTACCATACTTTCCTTTAGGAGGATATGATTGAAAATAAAAAATATTGCTATTATTAGCCATGTTGATCATGGAAAAACAACTCTTGTTGACTGTTTGTTGCGGTTTTCGGGCAAACTTAGGGATACAAGCGACAGGCTGCTTGACAGCAACGAGCTTGAGAGAGAAAAAGGAATAACCATACTGTCAAAAGTTGCGTCTGTTCAATATAAAGATTATAAAATCAACATAGTTGACACACCAGGGCATGCAGATTTCGGCGGAGAGGTTGAACGCATAATGAATATGGTTGATGGAGTTTTTCTTCTTGTTGATTCAGTCGAAGGTCCTATGCCTCAAACAAAATTTCTTTTGTCAAAAGCATTAAAATACGGTTTTCATCCAATTGTGGTTATCAATAAAATTGATAAAAAGGACGCGATGCCCGATGAAGTCGCGGGTAAAGTGTTTGATCTTTTTTACAATCTCGGAGCTAATGCTAAACAGCTTGATTTTCCGCTCATTTACACATCAGCCAAACAGGGTTATGCATTAAACGAACTGGCAGATGAAAAAAAGGATTTTGCGCCGTTTTTTGAAGCTGCACTAAAATACGTTAGCGATCCTAAGGGTAACAGCGATAAACCACTTCAAGTTCAGGTGAGTCTTATAGATTACGACGATTATCTTGGAAGACTCGGCATTGGAAGAATAGTTAACGGAGAGCTTAAAACCAATGATGCTGTTCTCGCTGTTTATCCTGACGGTAAAGAGATAAATGCTAGAATAATGAAGCTCTACGGATTTAAGGGCAATAAACGAACTTCGATTGACTACGCCGGCTCAGGTGATATAATAGCAGTAAGCGGGATCAGCGATATTGATGTAGGTGTAACATTAACAGACAAAGAACACCCGGCTCCGCTTCCGCCTCTTCATATTGACGAACCGACAATGTCAGCCATTTTTTCTGTAAATGACAGTCCTTTTGCAGGTAATGAGGGCAAATATGTTACATCCAATAAACTCAAGGAACGCCTTGTAAAAGAATCAAGATCTAATGTAAGTATAATATATAGGGAAGTCGCAACAGGCAAGTTTGAGATAGTTGCAAGAGGTGAGCTGCAGCTTGCTATAATTATGGAGGAGATGAGACGGGAAGGCTACGAATTCTCAGTTTCTGCTCCAAAGGTTATATTTAAGAATAAAAATGGCAAGAGACTTGAACCTGTACTTAATTTTACCGCTGAGATAGCTCCTAATTATGTGGGGGCTGTTGTTGAAAAATTGTCTCAAAGAAAAGCATCTATAGATAACATAGATCAGCTTTCAAACAATGTATCAAGAGTATCCGGAACTATTCCAACGAGGGGATCGTTGGGTTATCATCATCAATTTTTAACTGATACGCATGGTGAGGGTGTTATATATTTTACATTTAAGGAATATGCCGAATATAAAGGCGCGATAAAGACTAAAAAATTTAATTCGCTCTCTTCGTTTGAGACTGGAAAAGTTACAGCTTATGCCTTGAATAACCTTTCAAAACGAGGCGAATTTTATGTAGCTCCGGGTGAAGAGGTTTATTGCGGGCAAGTGGTAGGTTTTACGGCGGTTGATCACGATATAGATATAAATGTTTGCAAAAAGAAAAATCTGACCAATATGCGGGCGGCGGCGGCAGATGAAACGGTTGTAATTAAGCCGCCTGTAAAAATAGGTCTTGAAAAAGCGATTGAGCTTGTAAGTGACGACCAGCTGATAGAGATAACGCCTAAGTCTGTTCGTTTACGCTTTAGATTATTGAGCGCTAATGAAAGAAAAAAGTCTTCAAGAGGAAAAACGTGGCGTGGATAAACTGCTTAGTCTTGATGTAGGCGATAAAACGATTGGAGTTGCAAGAGGTAGTACGGATTTCAATATTGCAACTCCTGTTAAAACGTTGAAGCGTACAAATGGGATTGAAAATGACTTAAAAAATATTAAAGACCTCATTGTTCTTTATAAGACAGACAAAATTGTAATTGGGCTGCCTTTGGGGTTGAGAGGCAACCAAACAGAGCAGACAAAGAAAGTTATAGCATTTGCCGATAAACTGAAAGAATCTGTCACTATTCCTGTAGTTTTCTATGACGAACGTTTTACTACGAATATTGCGCATGACATATTGCATCGGTCCGGAATAAAAAATAAACATCACAAAAAAGTCATCGACCAAATCGCAGCCGTCCTCATTTTAGAGGATTTTATGACATTTCAAAATAGCATAATTTGAAAAAATTGTTTATTATGCAGATATCCGTAGGGATAGCTGCACTAATTGTTCTGATATATGCTCTTGTGTCGTATATTTCATATCTGAATGGAAGGATTAATGTGGCACCTGTGATAGTTGTAATTCATAAACATGAAACTGCTGCATCAATCATTAAAGAGCTATCCGCAAAACATGTTATAGAAAAACCTTCATGGCTATGGTATTACTATAAAGTCAAACGCGATAAGATTCAGGCGGGAACATATCAATTTTCAGGCTCTATTTCTCCGATGGATGTAATGAAAAAATTAAAATATGGTAAAATAAAAAGAGTAGTAATCAATTTTCCCGAAGGTATAACTGCAAGATCTGTGATTAGTAAACTTGAATTTGCAAAGGTTATCAAGCCTGATGTCATAGGAAAGAAAATTTACCCGTTTTTGGAAGGATATTTATTCCCCGATACATACCGGTTTGAGGTCAACCAGGGAGCGGTTAGCGCTCTTACAAAAATGATACTGAGATTTAAGCAAAAAATGAGCCGATTTAATCTCACTAATAAAAAAGAGCGGAAAATATTGATTATAGCATCGCTCATTGAAAAGGAGGCTGAACCTGCAAGCAGAACAAAGGTGAGCGAAGTAATATATAACAGGTTGAAAAGACATATGAGACTTGATCTTAATGCCGCTCTCTTGTACGGGCTCAATAAAAAGCAGCTAAAGCATTCGGATTTCAGTTCGGATAATCCTTACAATTTGTATAAATTTGCAGGTTTGCCGCCATCGCCCATAAGTAATCCTTCTTTAGCATCACTTGTTGCCGCCAATCATCCAGCAAAAGGCAATTTGCTCTATTTTGCATCTTCAAACGGTTTAACATATTTCTTTTCTAACTACAAAGACGACAGAAGGTGGTTATTGAAAAAAAGATTATCCGGCACAAGCAGATGAATTCTGAAAACCATTCTACAAAATCGATATATATTAAAACATTCGGATGCCAAATGAACTTTCATGACAGCGATATCATGCAGGAACTGCTTTTGCAAAGTGGTTATGAAATAGTTGATGATCCTGATTTGGCGGACACCATAATCTTTAATACCTGCACTGTCAGAGATAATGCCGACCATAAATTTTACAGCGAACTCGGAAGATATTCCAAAGATAAAAAAATCATCGTGGCAGGCTGCCTTTCTCAGGTGTCAGGAGATAAGATGATGAAACGGGCTCCATTTATTCATGCGGTTATCGGCCCTCAATATCTCTATGAGATTCCGTCCGTAATAAAAGGCGGCAAAGTTCTGCTTACTGACGGCAATCTGAAGTTTTATTCTCATCATCCACCGTTATCAAAAGCCTGCGTCACTGCTTCTATAAGCATAATGTATGGATGCAGCCGATTTTGCAGTTACTGCATAGTGCCATTCTCGAGAGGAAAGGAAATTTCAAGAAAGCCCGATGATATTTATAATGAGATATCCATTTTTGCCGCTAATGGTGTAAAAGAAATTACACTACTTGGGCAAAATGTTAATGCATATAGATATGACGGTACAAACTTTCAAAAACTTTTGAAAAATATTTCTAAGATTAGCCGAATATCTCGTATTAGATTTATATCTCCGCATCCTTCAAATATGACAGATGATCAGATAAGTACAATTGCGGATCTTCCTAAATGTATCCCGCACATTCACCTGCCTTTACAATCCGGTTCCGACAGAATTTTAAAACTTATGAAACGAGGTTATTCGGTATCTAATTATATAAAAAAAGTTGAAAAAATTGAAAAACTGATTAAAGATGCTATATTAACAACAGACATTATAGTAGGCTTTCCTACTGAAACGGAATCTGATTTTAATCAGACGCTTAAGATAGTTCGGGATGTTGGGTTTTTAAACAGTTTTATGTTTTGTTATTCAAAAAGAAGAGGTACGGCGGCAAGCGACATGGAAGGACAAGTTGATGAATCGGTATCAAAAAATCGTCTTATTAGATTGATAGAACTTCAGCAAAATATAACGGAGAAAAAGCTCGGTATTTATAAAGATAGATTGTTGTCTGTTTTTGTAGATAAGTTTAATAAAGACAGGCTGTCGGGAAGAACTCGTCAGGATATAGTGGTGAATTTGGACGATAATGATGTAAATATGATAGGTAAATTTTTTCCGATTATGATAGATAAGGTATCAAAACATACGCTGCATGGACATGTGGTATATGGGAGCAAAATGTGCAGCAAATAACTATTGTGGATGTTAATTTTGACCATATGGAGAACTGTGCGTATCTCATATTCAGGAATAAAGCCGATGAATATTTTAAATTGAAGATTGCTAAAGAGATAGGCAAGAAAATTGAACTGCTTATCTACAATGCATTTCCTTCAAATAAAAATAGTATATATAATAGTTATATTATGCTTTTAGAAAATTTTGGACTAACAATAAACTCTGTAATTATCTCAAATAACGAAGATTCGCAAACGGCAAAACTGATTATGAGCGAAGAGAATAATACCATAGAGATAGAGATGGATATAGACGATGCATTAATGGTCGGGCTGATTACAAATGCCGATTTATTTGTGGATGACGATACCGATGTGGAAGAAGATATAGTTTATAACTGGCATGACCTTTTTTCTAAGATTCTGTGACTCATAAACTTATTATAGCACTAATTGCTACCCTAATTACATTATCTCTTTTTTACAAAGTTATATATCTGTATATGAGAGGAAAAACACGCAAGGCATATTCTTGGCTTTTTATTACAATTGCCTTCCTCGTCGTGTCTATATTTGCCATAAAAATAATTAGTGTACTTTCGGAAAGCAATCTCATTATTAAAAATATTAGTTATGAACATATATATAAGAATGATACTATATTGATAAGGGGACAAGTAACAAACATCGGTACAAATACCGTAAGGAATGTTTATCTTAAACTTAAAATCAGCAATAATGGTGCTGCCGGAGGAAAATTGACGCTGTTTGCACCAACGCAGAGTTTTAGAAGGAGAAAGACTATAAGTAAAAGCCTTTTGAAGGGGAGTGTTTCTCTGAAAAAGAAAATTATAGATAAGATCCTACCCGGAAAATCTAAAAATTTTATTTTCTATACTAAATACCCTGAAAATTATCAGGATGTATCTATTAAGCCAAAGCTAATATACTGGTAATCATGTTAAACTGTTATTATGATCAATTTTTAAATATAAATGCAGCACAATCATCTGATGCAAAGCGTAAAAAAGAGGAACCCGATGATGAGATAAGAACACCGTATGCAGTTGACAGGGATAGAATCCTCTATTGCAAAGCATTCAGGCGCTTAAAACACAAAACGCAAGTTTTTATTGCTCCGAAAGGCGACCATTTTATTAGCAGATTGACACATACGTTGGAAGTTTCTCAAATCGCCAGAACCATAGCAAGGGCGTTAAAGCTGAATGAAGAACTTTGCGAAGCTATAGCGCTGGGACACGATCTTGGACATACGCCATTTGGACATGCCGGCGAGGAATCAATTAGAGAAATAACCGGCAGGCAATTTACACACGCAAGACAATCCATAAGAGTAGTGGAATATATTGAAAAAAACGGCAAAGGTTTGAACTTGACAAAGCAGGTAAAAGAGGGAATATTTCTTCATTCAAAAGGAAAAGGAGAAATAATACCTTTAGACAAAAACGGACTCTCGTGTACACTTGAGGGTCAGATTGTGAGACTTGCAGACATAATAGCTTACGCCAATCATGACACAGCCGATGCAATTAGATCGTCTCTTATAGCCGAAGCGGATCTTCCCGATGCCGTTAAAAGCAAACTCGGAGTTACTCATTCTCAACGAATCGCTTCTATGGTGATAGACATCATTCATAATACTGTTGAAAATAAATATAGACAGATTGTTATGAGCAAAGAACGATTAGACGCTTTGGTACTGTTTAGAGATTTTCTGTATAAAACCGTTTATAATCACCCGTCTGTTGCAAAAGAGGCTATAAAAGCCAAAAAAATAATAAAAGAACTGTTTGAATATTTTTACGATCATTGCTCTGAGGTGCTATGCAGTTCGGATGATAAAATGACAAATATTATAGATTATATATCCGGAATGACCGATCAATTTGCAATAAATTGTTATAAATCTATTTTTATACCAAATGCTTGGAGAACAAATGAATAATTTAATAGCCGTTATTGATTTCGGATCGCAGACAACACAGCTTATAGCAAGGAGAATTAGAGAAGCCGGTGTTTATTCCATCGTTATACCTTGTGATAAATGGAAAGAAATTTTCAATCATAAGACAACCGGTGTTATTCTTTCCGGAGGACCAAGCAGCGTTTACGAAAAAGATAGTCCAAAAATTCCAATAGACAAGATCAGCGTCCCCATTCTCGGTATCTGTTATGGAATGCAGCTTATAGTACATCAATTGGGGGGCGAAATTGCAAGGGGCAACAGCGAAGAATACGGGCCTGCGGCATTGAAGCAGGTTTCCAGTTCACTTCTTTTATCAGGTACCGATAAATCAACAGTGTGGATGAGTCACAAAGACAGAGTCAGCAAACTTCCGCCCGGATTCAAACGGATAGGCACAACGGATAATATTGAATATTCCGCCATTGAAGATAAAAAAAGAAATATTTACGGCATACAATTTCATCCTGAGGTAAGTCATACTACATTTGGAAAAAGGATACTTGAAAATTTTGTCAAGGTTATCGTAGAATCGGATGAGAACTGGAGCATGGAACGATTTTTGTCTGATAAGTTGAAAAACTTGCGTGATAATGTTAGTGGTAAAAAAATTATCGTGGCTGTTTCAGGCGGAGTTGATTCAACCGTTACAGCTGTTTTGCTGCAGAATGCAGGAGCCGTTGTCCTGCCTGTTTTTATCAATAACGGTCTTCTTAGATATGGAGAAGAAGATATTGTAATCAATGAGTTCAAATCGTTTGGAGCAGATCTAATTTATAAAGATGCATCCGATCTGTTTCTTGAGAGACTGGCAAATATAGAAGATCCCGAAAAAAAACGTAAGATAATAGGACATACATTTATAGATCTGTTTAAAGATGTATCAAAACAGTATGGCGACATTGAATATCTGGCACAGGGAACATTGTATCCGGATGTTATAGAAAGCCAAGGTACGGCTAATTCATCTCTCATCAAAAGTCATCATAATGTCGGAGGTCTCCCCAAAGAGCTGGGATTTAAACTCATTGAACCGCTAAGGGAACTGTTTAAAGATGAAGTGCGTGAGCTTGGCAAAAAACTTAGAATAGCAGATGAATATATAGATAGACAGCCGTTTCCGGGACCTGGACTGGCTATACGAATCGTGGGAAAAATTACAAAAGATCGTATCAATATTCTTAGAGCTGCCGATATTATATTGTTAAGTGAAATGAAAAAAAGCGGATATTATTCAAAAGTTTGGCAGTCTTTCGCAGTTCTGCTTCCCATAAGATCCGTGGGAGTTATGGGAGACAATAGAACATATGATTACACAATTTGCATCCGAGTCGTTGACAGCATAGATGGAATGACCGCCGATTGGGTTTATCTTCCTGAAAAATTATTAAGAAAAATTTCGTCAAGAATAATAAATGAAACTGATGGAATCAACAGAGTGGTATATGATCTATCAACAAAACCTCCAAGCACGATAGAGTGGGAATAATTAAAGAAACATTTATAGCTGATAGAATCAAAGATCTTTTATTTTTATGGTCGAACAAAAAAGATAAATCCATATCTCAGGTCTCTTTATGATGCACTTTATGATATGATAGGTCAGACAAGTGTTGAGCGCTATATTGAAAATACTGATGTTGTGAGAAATCCTCTTGTTTCAAAAATTATAGATGCGTATGAAGCAAACGGGGTAAAAAAGTAATGGATGAAAATAATCTGATTGGAATTATAAATAGCAAAGAATTTTGGCCTGTGAAAGAGTCTCATATTGCAGAGATAATGCGATTTGTTATGGATGATCTAAGCATAAACGGTGAAATAGATCTGTTCTTGACAGATAATACCGCAATAAGAGCATATAACAAAAAATATAGATTGATAGACAAACCAACCGATGTGTTGTCTTTTTCCATGATAGAAGGAGAATCTGCACCGGCTGTTGAGAGTTTTGGAAATATTATCATATCGTGGGATGAGATGATTAAAGATGCTGAAGAAATAGGGGTTAGCCGTGGTGACATGATGGAAAAATTAATTATACATTCGATTTTGCACCTATCCGGCTATGATCACATTAAAGAAAGCGATAGAGATAAGATGCAGAAAGAAGAAAAACGGCTAATCGAATTTTTTCAAAAAAATAGATAGAGGCAGGTAAATCAAACTAAAATATTAGTATTATTAGGGTCGGATCTTGCATTATCATATTTTATATTATATAATGATTTTATGACGCGACCTTTACGAATAGAATTTCCAGGAGCAGTTTATCATATTACATCAAGAGGCAATGCAAAACAGGTAATTTTTCTTGACGATAAAGACAGAAATAATTTTCTTATC
>VAPE01016545.1_pt1 | contig 14613 bp, 10 predicted proteins | sample 3393911 | NCBI WGS metagenome assembly VAPE01 (sample SAMN08290436, study PRJNA428436) | hydrothermal vent metagenome | isolation source: Deep-sea hydrothermal vent chimney | place: Atlantic Ocean: South-mid Altantic Ridge | reverse complement strand
CCTTCTCATGCTCGTAGTAGCCTCTGAGATTGTCCTTGTCGGCATTGCGCTTTCCGTCGGTAAGGGGCTGGATTCCACCGGCCTTCAGCATCTGCATCATCATGGATGTCCCGCTCCGGGGAAGGCCGGAGACTACAACAACCGTCTCTGCGGTATCCACGGGGTCTTCATTGAACCCGAGGAATCCCTCAGGACGCCCGGTGTCACCCGAGACAAGGGAAGTCCGTGCCGCCTTCACCTTCTCAACCGGAGGGGTGAGTTCCCCCCGCTTGATCTTCCTGATCTGCTTTCGTGCCTCCACGGCCAGGTCCGCATATTCCTGTGCGGTCTCTTTATCCTTCAGTCGGTTTCTGTATATGTAGGAGAGCCGTCTGAGCGCTTCCGGGTAATTCGGATTCTGTCTCACCGAAACCCTCAGCGCCTCAACCGCCTCGGCGATCCTGCCGATCCGGTGCAGTGCAACTCCGAGGGTATAGTGGGCGGGAGGGTTATGGTAACGGAGCCCAACGGCGGAAAGTGCAGCCTCTGCCGCCATACGGTTTTTACGGAGCCCAAGATATGTTCGGGCAAGACCGAGACCGGCATCGGCATTTTCAGGATCAATCTCCAATGCCATATCATAATTCTTCTCTGCATCCACATACCTCTTCATCCTGAGATATACATCCCCAAGCTTGTTGTAGAGGACCGGTTGTGTCCTGTCTGCCTCCTCCGCCCGCTTCAGGTGTTGCAGGGCCTCTGTCCTTCTTCCCTCCGTAAAGAGAAGAGCGCCCATAAGGTACTCCATCGCATAGAGACTTTCTGAGGCCTCCGCCCTGAGATTACGCAACCTTCGTTGTTCCTCTCTGCTCAGCTCTTCGGGTTTTCCGTCTTTCAGTTTCTCCCGGTATTCCTTAAGTTCTTTCGCCGCCTTCCGGGCATTCTTCCTCTTCCGCTGAAATATCTCATCGAGGAGCACCCTGGCATCGCTGATCCTCTCCATCGTCTGGTAACAGGAGACAAGCTGAATGCCGAAACGGTATTCATCAGGCCACTTTTCGAGGATTTCTTCAAGTATGGGGATTGCTTTGATGTAGAGGCCGGCGTCCATATAGGCCCGGGCCTCGTTGTACCTGAGTTCCCGGATGCACTCATCCGCGGCCTTCTCCGTGTTCTCGTCGGGACGGTCTATATACCCAAGTTCAATAAGCTGCTCAATGGCCTCCTTTGCCTCAACGGGATCGATCTTTGTATCTTTTGGGTGGCCCCCGTCGTTTCCCGCAACTTCATCCCAGCCTGGTATCGTCTTAATATCAGGGGTTGACTCGAAGATATTGATCAGGGGTTTGCCGTCCATATCCTCACCCACGGGCAGTCCCATAACGGCAAGGACGGTTGGACAGATATCAAGGAGACTTGCCCCATAGATAATCTCATCACGCTTGATTCCGGGTCCCTTCACGGCCATTATGCCGTAAGGGCGGTGCTGGACGGCGGGACCGGCCGGCTCGCGCGGGATATTGCGTGGGCGCAGGTAATCGGAGTGAAATCCGTGGTCTGAGACAATTACCACCGTTGTCTCCGGCCCGGCCTTATCGAGGAGTGTGCCAAGCAGGATGTCATGGTAGATATATCCGCTGTCAACCACATTTTTGTAAAGCTCGAAATCCTTCTCATTAACCCATGGCAGGCGCGGGGGATGGTAGTTCATAAAGCCGTGGCCGAAGTGATCTATTGAATCATAATACACAGCGGTAAAATCCCATGGCTCGTGGTGCATTATTGCCGTGGCAGCCCTGTTGATTGTTGTGCAGTCGGCTATGATCCTGGCAAGGTTCTCAATCCGCCTGTCCTTCTCCTGGTCGATCCCGGCAAGCCCCGGCACGAAGTTCATCACAAGACCGACCTCCAGTTCCTGCGGATGGATCCTCAGTTCGGCGAGGTTTCCTGCGAGTCTCTCAGGATGGACTGTACCGGCCTTCATCGGCCAGGGCTTCCCGCATGGTGCAACGGCACGATGATAGTGGTTTGAGACCATCACCCCGCTTATCGGTTCAACCGGATGGGACGGCCACCATCCCACGACAATACACTTCCTTCCCTTCTGGCTCAGTATATTCCATATCGTCTTGGTTTTTCTGGAGATATTCGAGACCGGCCGGATGCCGCCGCTATGGGGGTCCGGTTCGGTGAATCCAAGTATCCCGTGCTTGAACGGCCGCTTTCCCGTGGCGATGGACGTCCAGAGCATGGGCGAGAGTTTCGGGGAAAGGGTTGCGAGATTTCCTATCACTCCCTCCTCGATGAACCCGGCCATGTTCGGCATCTTCCCCCCGTCGACAAGACGGTGGATGATCTTCCAGTCAGCCGCATCCCACCCGATCAGCAGGACCTTACCCGAATGTGCAGACGGTTTCATTGCGATTGATTTTACTATAATTCTGAAAAAGCGTCAAATGCTTTCACAAACACTTGTATAAAAAGACCTTAGATCACGATATCCTCGCACGAGCATCAGCCATAGTGGTCAAGTCAATGTTCATACCCGGGATTTCTCAGAAAAGCGGTCAGCAATACTCCGATGGCGGTAAAGGCGGCAGCCATGAAAAAGCTGCCGGAGAAACTGCCGGTGGTCTCTGCAATCATACCTGCAACCGTAGGGCCAGTGATCTGGCCGAGTCCGAATATGAAGGTTATAAAACCGAATGCCTCAGCAGTTTTTTCAACCCCCATATGATCACCCACAAGCGCCGCCATTATGGAGGGGATACTCCAGGCTACGATACCATAAAAAACAAGTGATAAGTAAAGAAAGCCCCCCGGCAGCCCGGTGGCAATAAGCAGGTATGATAAGGTCTGGATTGTAAATACAGTAATAAGACCGGCCTTCCTCCCAAGCTTATCCGACAGCGTTCCGAACACCGGTCCTGAAAGGAGGCTCAGGATGCCTACTCATGACCATAAGTTTCCTGCAGCAGCTTCTGAAAACTTCCTCTCGTTAACAAGTGTACCCGTGATTTACCGTTCATCCCCGAAGGCACAGCACTTGAAGCTGTCCTTCCCCAGAGGGTCGCCCATAAGTTCCGCCCTGTACCGGCAGCCGCCCCTGCATATCTCGATATCGTCACAGTCACAGGAGAGTTCAGTAAGTTTAAGCGGCTCAATGCGCCTCCAGCAGGTTTCAAGACCCTCGGAGATATACCCCACGGGTCTGTCTGCATAGAACGCACACTTTGCAACACGGCCGTCGGGAAGGACAGATGCAAGGTGAAGCCCGCAGGCATACCCGTCACCACCACCGTGAAACCCGCCGCCGTAACCATAGCGGAGATACCTGCCTGCGACCTCCGGGGGGAGGCACAGGTCCCGGTTTTCCTCCATCCTACCACTTGTACAGGGGACGTCGACCGTCCATTCCCTCACCCCCATCTCTCTGAAGATGCCCTCCATCTCTTCGAAGTCCCCCAGGTTCATGGGGTGTATCATTGTTGAGACGGACACATCAAACCCTGCATTAACAGCCGCCTGAAGTCCCTGCATGGCCTTTCCGTAACTCCCCTCTCCCCTGATGGAATCATGGGATGTGTCGATACCGTCAATGCTGATCTGGATCTCCTCAACATTGAGCCCCCTCAGCCGCTCCCCGGTAAGTAAAGTGCCGTTTGAAAGCAGCACCTTCCTTGGGGGATATGTTTCAAAAAACCTGTTCAGCTTCCCGAAATCCCTGTAAAGAAGGGGTTCTCCGCCGGAGACAAGAACACGCAGTCCCTGAATTGCGTGAAACTCTCCGAGCAGACGCTTTACCGCATCAAAGGGCAGATCATGAAACTCCGGCTCCCCTATATAACAATGTCTGCACCTGAGGTTGCACCTGTCGGTTACCAGGAGTTCGAGGTATCTCAGGGAAGGAACGGGAGATTTTCTTATAACCTGATCCCTGTGAGGAGCCTTCACCGTACCGAGTATATTCTCCTGAAGGCAGAAGTGGATAAAATCCGGATCATCGCTGTAACATCCCTCTTCAGAGGCACACCCCTGCAGAAAGGAAAAGCCCCTTTCATCCACCTCATAGAGTTCGTCGGTTTTTACGTTATAGACGGAAGGCACTTCAAGCCATCTGAGGAGACTTGCCTCAGAGAGGTAATAGCGCTTTGATTCCCTGTCTTTTTCTGGAAATGTATCAGGCACGTTGTTTGTGGTTAAGCCCCTGGAGGGAAGGGGATGTTATTGAAAAATCAAGCGTTTGGTTCAACCGTTAATATTCTCGTGAGAACCCGGCTAAAACTCTTCCTTCAGCGACCTCGTCATCAACTCCGTAACAGCCTCTGCGGGGTCCTTGCCCTTATGTATGACCAGATAGACCTGCCGGACTATCGGCATCTCCACGGAAAACCTCCCGGCAAGCTCATTGGCGGATGCCGATGTCTCAACCCCTTCAGCAACGGATTTCATCTCGGAAAGGATATCATTGAGCTTGGCCCCCTGACCGAGCCTGTACCCCACGGTATAGTTCCTTGAGAGGTTCCCGGTACAGGTCAGGACAAGGTCTCCCATCCCGCTCAGCCCCGAGAAGGTCCTCACCTCGGCGCCCATCCTTACCCCCAGCCTCGTAATCTCTGCAAGCCCCCTGGTAATGAGCGCTGCCCGGGCATTAAACCCGAGTCCAAGTCCGTCGGACACACCGGAGGCTATTGCGATTACATTCTTCAGTGCGCCGCCCAGCTCTACACCTATCAGGTCGTTATGGGTATATACCCTGAAATTGTCGGTATTAAATATCTCCTGGATCAGGAGCGCAGTAGACCTGTCCACTGCTGCAAGGGTTACAGCAGTGGGGAGTCCCCTGACAACCTCCCTGGCAAAGCTCGGTCCGGAAAGAACCGCTATCTGATTGTTAAGAACGTCGTGCAGAATCGAAGAAACCGTCTTCAGGGTGTCCTTCTCGATCCCCTTTGAGGCGGTTATCAAAACGGCCTCCCCGTCGATAAACCTCGATGCCTCCTCGAATACACGCCGGGCAAACTGGGTGGGGACAACACAGAGCACATACCTCGCCCTGAAGAGGGCCTCTTCCAGGCTGCTCGTAACATGTACCTGATCGGGGATGAGAATATCGGGGAGGAACACACTGTTTATCCGGCTTTCCGATATCTCCCCTGCAAGTTCTTCTTCATACACCCAGAGGGAGACATCATAGCCCTTCTCTGCAAGCAGTACAGTAAGAGCCGTTCCCCAGCTTCCCGCACCTATAACGGCGATGTAACTCATTCCTTACCCCTTTGCGATTTATCTATCTTCGCCCACGTATCGCGAAGTGGAACCGTCCTGTTAAAAACAGGGGCTCCATCCGTAGTGTCGCGATCCACACAGAAATAACCAAGCCTCAGGAACTGAAACCTGTCTCCGGGCAGGACATTTCTCAGACCAGGCTCTACATAGCATCTTTTCAGGACCACGAGCGACTCCGGATTAATACACTCCTTCAGGTCGGGACATTCCTTCCCATCCCCCGGATCAGGCTTCAAAAACATCCTGTCGTACAGCCTGACCTCGGCACTCAGGGCATGTCTTTTAGATACCCAGTGGAGGGTTCCTTTTATCTTCCTGTTTCCACCCGGCATGCCGCTCCTTGAGCCGGGATCGTATGTGCATCTCAACTCCGCTATCCTGCCGGATTCATCCCTGACGGCCCTCTCGCATTTAATTATATAGGCATGTTTTAACCTCACTTCGCGACCGGGGGAAAGACGGAAAAACTTCTTTGGCGGGTCTTCACGGAAGTCGGCCTCCTCTATATAAAGCACCCTCGAGAAGGGAATCTTCCGGGTTCCCATCGAGGGATCATCCGGCATGTTCTCCGCCTCAAGTTCCTCCACCTTGTCCGGAGGGTAATTCTCAATAACCACCCTCAGGGGCTTGAGGACCGCCATTACCCGTGGTGCACGCCGGTTCAGGTCTTCCCTGAGACAGAATTCAAGCAGGGATACGTCCACGAGACTGTTGCTTTTTGCCACGCCGATCCTGTCACAGAAGTTCCTGATTGACTCGGGGGTATAGCCCCGCCTTCTCAACCCGGCAATGGTCGGCATTCTCGGGTCATCCCATCCATTTACATGTCCTTCGTTAACAAGATTCGAGAGTTTGCGTTTGCTCAGCACGGTATAGCTGAGGTTGAGACGGGCAAACTCTATCTGCTGCGGGTGGTAAACTCCAAGTTCATCGAGAAACCAGTCATAGAGTGGCCGGTGGTCCTCAAATTCAAGTGTGCAGATGGAGTGGGTTACCCCTTCTATGGAGTCTGAAAGACCATGTGCGAAATCGTAAGTGGGATAGATACACCACCTGCTCCCCGTACGGTGATGTTCCGACTTCAGTATACGGTATATTACGGGGTCGCGCATATTCAGGTTTCCTGACGACATGTCGATCTTTGCCCTGAGTGTCCTTGAACCCTCTTCAAATTCACCGGCCTTCATCCTCTCAAACAGTTCGAGGTTCTCATCAACGGAGCGACTGCGATAGGGGCTTTCCCTGCCCGGTTCATTATAATTCCCGCGGTACTCCCTGATCTCACCGGGTGTAAGGTCACAGATGTAGGCCTTACCGGCCCTGATAAGCTGCACTGCATACGCGTGGAGTTGATCAAAGTAATCCGAGGCATAGTAGAGCCTGTCTTCCCAGTCAAAGCCCAGCCAGCGGACATCTTCCTTGATGGATTCAACAAATTCCATCTCCTCCTTCATAGGGTTGGTGTCATCAAACCTCAGGTTGCACAAGCCGCCATACTTGGCTGCCAACCCGAAATTCAGACATATGGACTTGGCATGTCCTATGTGGAGATACCCGTTGGGCTCGGGGGGAAAGCGGGTGTGGACCCTCCCGTCAAACTTGCCTGTCCGGAGGTCGTTCTCTATGATCTCTTCGATAAAATTGGCAGGCCTTCCGGCATCGCTGTTGAGGTCGTCTGTCTCTATATCTTTTTTTTCCTGGGGCATCGCTGGATTTCTCCGGATATTTCCGAACCTGAAATGTGTCCTTCTAATCACCTTTCCCGATAGTCTCTATAGCCCTTTCGAGCCTCTTTATGGTCCTCTCCTTCCCAACCACCTCAATGACCTCGAAGATACCGGGACTTTTAGTCCCGCCTGTAAGTGCGACCCTCACCGGCTGGGCAAGATCACGAAGCTTAATTCCGTTTTTCTCTGTTATTGAGAGAAAGGCGCTCTCCAGTTCTTTCCCGGAAAATTCCTCAAGAGCAAGGAGTGAATTCTTCAGTTCCACCAGATAGGGGAGGGTCTCTTCAGTGAGAAACTTCCTCCGGGCCTTCTCCTCATAATCGACATAGTCTGAAATATAATACCGCAATGACGAAGACAGCTCCACAAGGGTCTTTGACCTCTCCTTTAGCGTATCGATTGCCCCTGAAAGCCACTCCTTATCCAGGACGTCATCCTCCCTGATAAGGCCTTCCCTGATAAGGAAGGGGAGAACAAGATCGGCCAGCCTGCCGGAGGAAGTCTCCTTTATATACCGGGCGTTAAGCCAGAGGAGTTTGTCGGGGTTGAATACGGCTGCTGCCTTGCCGACGTTTTCAAGGGTGAACCTTTCAATGAGTTCATCCCTTGTGAAGACCTCCTGATCACCATGGGACCATCCAAGCCTGACAAGATAATTGATTATTGCGTCGGGGAGATAGCCCATTTCACGGTAGGCCTGAACCGATGTAGCTCCATGTCGTTTGCTTAGCCTCGTCCTGTCAGGGCCGAGGATCATCGGGAGATGTGCAAAGTGTGGTTCAGGGAAATCCAGCGCCCTGTAGATATGTATCTGCCTGGGGGTATTGTTGAGGTGGTCGTCGCCCCTTATTACATGACTGATCCTCATTTCCACATCATCGACAACAACCACAAAGTTGTATGTCGGGGTGCCATCCGACCGCTGTATTATCAGGTCGTCGAGCTGTTCGTTATCATACACAACCTTTCCCTTGATGAGGTCATCCACCATCGTCCGGCCAAACCGGGGCATCTTGAACCGCACTACCGGCTTCCTCCCCGAAGGTGGTGTTTTAAGGTCTCTGCACCTGCCGTCATATTTCACGGAGCTTCCTTCCTTCAGGGAGGCCTGTCGTCTCTCCTCGAGTTCTTCGGATGTGCAGTAACAGAAGTATGCCCTGCCCTCTGTCAGCAGCTTCTCTATATAAGTCCTGTAGACATCAAACCTTTCAGTCTGCCTGAATGGCCCTTCATCCCAGTCGAGTCCGAGCCATTTCAGCCCATCGATTATTGTCTCAATATACTCCTCCGTCGATCTGCTCCTGTCTGTATCCTCGATTCTCAGGATAAAGACGCCCCTGTAATGTCTGGCAAAAAGCCAGTTAAAAAGGGCGGTCCGTGCACCACCTATATGGAGATGTCCGGTTGGGCTGGGTGCGAATCTTACACGTACGGTATCTTTATTCACTATGTCTTCTCTCCGTATATCCTTCAATTATTATATCCTCTCCTCTTCTCTTTACCTTGATATCTTCTATCCTGTACGCATCTTTCAGGGTTCCGCAGGATTCGCCGCCCACTGCGGGGTATGAATCCTTGCCACCTGCTATCTTTGGTGAGATAAAAAACACCACCTTATCAACAACACCATCCCTTAATGCATGAGAGGTCAATGACGAGCCTCCTTCAATCATTAATGAGGTGATCCCCATCGCACCAAGCCTCTCCATGAGCCGGCCAAGGTGGAGGGTTCCACTGTAGAATATAAATTTTACTCCTTTGCCGGACAATTCTTCAATCCTCCTGTCCCCGGCGCTCCTTTCCGTAACGATTATGGTTTCCGGCGGGACGTCCAGGATCTTATACCCATCGGGGATCTCGAGGGAAGGGTCAATAACGATACGCCTGGGGTCCTTTCCGCCCCTGATACGCGCAGTAAGCTCGGGATTATCGGCCCTGACCGTGCCTATTGCAGTCAGTACCGCATCAACCGAGGACCTCATGTGGTGGACCAGTTTTCTTGAACGCTCGCCGGTTATCCATCTGGACTCACCGGAGGGGAGGGCGATCTTTCCGTCAAGGGTCATGGCCACCTTGAGGGTAACAAAAGGGATCCCTCGAGTTATATACTTACAGTATGCCTCATTTAATTTCCCGGCCTCTTCCTCAAGGATACCGCAGTCCACCGCAACCCCTGCACGCCTTAACTCCCTGATTCCCTCCCCGGAAACCTTGGGATTCGGGTCCTCCATTGCCACAAAGACCCTTTTTACGCCGGCCCTGATGATTGCCCCTGTGCACGGTGGGGTCCTTTTATCGGTATGACAGCATGGTTCGAGGTTCACATACAGGGATGCCCCTTCCGCCTTCCTGCCGGCATGTTCAAGAACAAGCGCCTCGGCATGGGGGGTGCCGGGCGCCCTGTGATAATCCTCGGCAATAATCCTCCCCCTCTTTACCAGCACTGCTCCAACCATGGGATTGGGGCTGGTGAATCCTGAGGACTTTCTTGCCAGCGCCATGGCCCTTTTGATATATTTAACATGTTCCATAGTACAGCCTGTTGGCTATTATTCAATAACAAAAGCTATTAATATTAACAAAAGCAATCCCTTAGAGTCTTCCTTAGTCATGCATCCTTTTAATCCCGTCAATTATCATGCCCTCCCTGCCAGGAGTTCCCTCAATGTTTTTTAAGCCATATTCTTCTCTCAAAAAACACCTCATATTACCTCCCCTTTGAAAAAGGGGAACTCCTGCCTCCTGCCTGTTGACAGTTTTTTCAAGGTATTGATATAATTTAAAAAAATTACGAGAGGAGTGTGATTTCTTAATGCCCTCAGTTATTGTAAAAGAGAACGGTTCCTTTGAGAATGCACTGAAGAGGTTTAAAAAACAGTGTGAAAAGGAAGGGATACTCTCGGATGTCAGGAAGAGGGAGCACTATGAAAAGCCAAGCGTGAAAAGGAAGAAAAAGGTCCTTGCCGCGCGTAAAAAGGCCTTAAAAAGAACGAGAACGATGCAGGACAGATAAGATGACCCTCAGGGAAAGAATTGAAATCGATTTCAAGGCAGCCTTTAAGTCTTCCGACAAAGCAAGGCTCTCATCACTTCGTCTCATAAAGGCTGCATTAAAAAACCGGGAGATCGAAAAAGGGGGGGAGCTTTCCGATGAGGAGGTCATTGAGGTCTTAAGCACTCTTGCCAAACAGCAGAAAGAATCAATAGTTGAATTCCGCAAGGGAAGCCGTACAGACCTTGTCCGGAAGGAAGAGGCGGAACTCGGGGTAATTAAAGAATATCTCCCGGAAGAACTCCCTGAAGAGGAGATAGACAGGATAATCGATGAGTGCATCAGCGAGGTATCCGCATCATCCATCAGGGATATGGGAAGGGTGATGAAGGTTCTGATGCCAAGGATCAAGGGCAGGGCTGACGGAAAGGTTGTAAACGCAAAAGTGAGGGAGATCCTGCAGGATAAAGAACGGTCCTGACAACGGTCCTCTATCCTGGATTTAATGAAAACAGGCTAAAAGGCTGTCTCTAAAAAGATATTCTCGTAAAAAGTCGTCATTCCCGCGAAAGCGGGAATCCAGGAAGCGTGTAACTATCTGAAAAGACTGGATTCCCGTTTCCACGGGAATGACAAAAAAATACTTTTTCAGACTTTTTACGAGTCCATCAAAAAGGCCTTGCCGTTAATCACCACGTACTCCTCTCATGGCCCGGGCTTAAGATACCCTAAAATACCCCGGGATTTTAGGGGCACATGGTTCAGTGAGCCCGCCCTGAGCCATCCACGGGCCGACATCCGGCCGGCATACATGGAGTCTGTCAATAAACTGTGTTGTTGTCATTCCCGTGAAAACGGGAATCCAGTAAAAGCAAGCGGTTCTGGATTCCGCATCAAGTGTGGAATGACGGAATAGATGAGTTTATACACAGACACTATTTAGGGAAGTCAAATACAGGAGGAAGACAATAATGACACTTGAAGAACTCTACCGCAGCGCTGTAGCCACAGGCATAGAGAACGACCCCAGAGGCAAAGAAACGGTTCAGGAAGTCCTGTCTTTCAGGGAAAAGGCCTGCAAAGAGCTGAAAGACAAGGATCGTGAGTTTTTTGATACGGAGTCTCTCCAAAACCCCTATTCAGATACCCGGATACTCTACGGAAAGGGGAGCATTGAGATAAAAACCATCCTCACAGGTATAGACATCGAGGTTGGTGAGGTACTGCTTGCCGAGAATTTGAGATCAAACGGCAAACCCGTAGACCTTATGGTTTCACACCACCCGGAGGGAACTGCATTTGCAAACCTCTACGATGTGATGAGGATGCAGTCGGATATCCTTAACAAATTCGGGGTCCCGATCAATATTGCCGAAGCGCTCATGGAAGGACGGATTAAAGAGGTTGAAAGGCGTCTGATGCCCGTAAACCATACGAGGGCTGTGGATGCAGCCAGATTACTCGACATACCCTTTGTATGCATTCACACACCGGTGGACAACATGGTTGCCTCCTACCTTCAACGGACTTTCGAGGACAGGAATCCCCACAGCCTGAACGATATTATTGATATTCTCCTTGAAATCCCGGAGTATAGAGAGGCAAAAAAGATCGGTGCCGGACCTAACATACTGCTGGGTTCCGACAAAAGGAAGGCCGGCAAGGTCTTTGTGGATATGACGGGGGGAACTGAAGGAGCAAAGGAGATATTCGGCAGTCTCACCTCGAGTGGAGTAAACACCATCGTTGCTATGCACCTAAGTGAAGAACACAGGAAAGAGGCCGAAAAACAGCACCTCAATGTGATTATCGCCGGCCATATTGCAAGTGATAACCTCGGGCTCAACCTCCTTCTCGACAGGGTTCTTGCAGACGATATAGAGGTCATCGAGTGCTCAGGATTCAGAAAGGTTGCAAGGGGTTTAAGCAGTTAAATTCGTAATGGTTTTTTTGCTTAAGCTTGTGGGATAATTCAATATGGATCTGAAACAGGCCGTTGAAGAGATTAAGGACAGCCTGGATATTGTCGATATCCTCTCCGAATATATTGACCTGAAAAAGGCCGGCAGGAACTACAAGGCCGTCTGTCCCTTTCATGATGAAAAAACCCCATCCTTTGTTGTAAGCCCCGAGAAACAGATATTCCACTGTTTTGGCTGCGGAACCGGGGGTGACGTGGTGACATTTCTTATGAAGCACGATGGGGTTCCCTTCCCTGAGGCCGTAAAGACACTCGCAGAACGTGCCGGAATAAAAATAAACGGGGAATTCTCAAGGTCCGGATCTCATGGCAGTTTGAAGAAGGACCTCATCGAAATACACGGAAAAACCGTCCTCTTCTTCCAGGATCATCTGAAGAACAACAAAAACGCCGTTAACTATCTGAAAAAGAGGGGCATTAATGACGAGGCGATCGGGAATTTTTCCCTCGGTTTTGCTCCAGGGTCCCACGATATGCTTTTCGGATACCTCAGGGAGAAGGGATACCCTGAAAAGACAATACTTGCTTCCGGTCTCTGCAAAGAAGGAGAAAGGGGTATTATCGATACCTTCAGAAACAGGATTATTTTCCCCATCACAAACTTCAATGGGGATGTAATAGCCTTTGGGGGAAGAACGATCCAGGAAAACTTCCCCGGGCCAAAGTATCTGAACTCCCCGGAAACGGCCATATTCAAAAAGTCATCCGAACTCTTCGGACTCTCTTTCTCCCGACGGGAGATTCAGAGCAGGGGATATGCAATACTTATGGAGGGTTATCTCGATGTAATCACCGCCCATCAGTACGGCATTAAAAACTCTGTCGCGCCCCTCGGGACCTCCCTTGCCGAGGGGCAGGTAAAGAGACTTAAGTCCGTCACAAGGAAGGTGCTTTTAATATTCGACTCCGACAATGCCGGCATCAGGGCATCCAAGAGGGCGATGTCTCTGCTTTATGAAAAAGGGATCGTCGCAAAGGTGCTCCTCCTGCCCGGGGGTGATGATCCCGACTCCTTTCTTAAAAGGGAGGGCGCTGATTCATTCAGGAGGATGTTCGGGAAGGTAAAGGGCTTAGTGGAGTTCTACTTATCCCTCTCCGATGACAGGGTTGACATAATCAGGGAGTTAATTTTTATAATCTCTCATATAAAGGATGCGATCCTGAGGGGTGAGTTGATCAAGGAGATCTTTGAAAAAACAGGTCTCTCTGAGCAGTTTTTAAGAGAGGAACTTGCCGCCGTAAAAAAAGACTCCGGCAGGAAAGGCAGCACGATGTCCTCTAAGGATCAGCCCACTGAGGCATTCCTTCTCGGTATTTATATCAATTTTCCGGAACACAGGGAGGTAATAAAGAAAGAACTCTCTCTCTCTCTTATTGAAGACGGGACCTATAACGAGATCTTCTCCAAGCTCCTTTCAAGTGAGACAACCGAGCTTGCCGGCCTTCAGGCTATGCTCAGGGAGGATGAATTCTCCCTCCTGACCGCTGCTACCATGAGCCTTGATATTGATCACGAACAGGTGGAAAAAAACATCTCCGACTGCATAAAAAAAATAAGGGAGCATCACATAAAAAAGCATTTAAGGGGTCTCGAAATTGAGATGAAACTGGCTGAAAACAGTAGGGATGGTAGGCTTATTGACAAATTAAAGACTGAACTCAACAACCTGATTAAGGAGGGGGTTAATGAAGGATTATTATGATTTTTTCGAAGATGTTTTCAATGACTCTGCCGGCGGCTCCAGACAAATTTACGATGACAATGAACCATTGTCGGAGCATGCCCTTGCCTCTGATGAAACGGAACTCGACCCGTTAAAGTCATACATGAAAGAGATGGGGACCGTCCCGCTCCTGACAAAGGAGGGTGAGGTCGAGATAGCCCAAAAGATCGAGAGCGGGAAGCACCTGCTCGTCACCGCCATATTCTCGGTCCCCCGTTCCCTGAGACAACTGATCTCCCTTGGAGAATTCGTGGAAAAGGGCGAAGCCCCTCTTCATGAAATAGCACAGATAGAAGAGGACGAAACCGAAGAAGACCTAATAGGGATCAAAACTGAATTTTACAGGCATACCAACAATATCAAGATCCTTTTTAATAAAAGAATCAATCTGCTCCGCAAAAATAAGGACCACGGCGCCATTACTCCAAAACTTGTCCAGGAACTCCGTGACAACAGGGAAGAGATTCATGCGGAGGTAATAAAACTGAACCTCGAGGAATCAACCCTGATCACGTTCGCCGATGAATTGAAGAGACTGCACGAAATCATACGGAACAAAAACAAGCAGGCCGGTGTGCTCAAAAGGAGATTGAAGGCGAGGAACATCAAACTACCCGATGAAAACGATGACAACAGTACAAACGCCGGTGAACATAACACCCTGACGCCGGAAACAGAAGAGCTTCTGGATAAACTCGAGGAACTCACAAGAGAAAAAAACCGCCTGCAAAAAGACATTGGCTTGAAATTCAATGAGTTAACGCAGGTGATAAAGGTGATCAAAAGGGCAGAGGATATAATCCACCAGGCAAAATCCAGTTTGATAGAGGCAAACCTTCGACTTGTAATCAGCATTGCAAAACGTTATATAGGAAAGGGGCTCAGCTTTCCCGACCTGATACAGGAAGGTAATATCGGCCT
>VAPE01028904.1_pt1 | contig 14633 bp, 9 predicted proteins | sample 3393911 | NCBI WGS metagenome assembly VAPE01 (sample SAMN08290436, study PRJNA428436) | hydrothermal vent metagenome | isolation source: Deep-sea hydrothermal vent chimney | place: Atlantic Ocean: South-mid Altantic Ridge | reverse complement strand
CCTCTCCCGAGGAACTTGCCCGGCAAGCCGATTTCTTTTTTACCGCGGTGCCTCACAAAACCGCCATGGATATCGTCCCCCCGCTGCTGGCCGCAGGCAGGAAGGTTGTCGACCTGAGCGCCGATTTCCGGATTCGCGACGTAGCGCTTTATGAACAGTGGTACCAGAAACACTCGAGCAGCGAACTGATAAAAGAGGCCGTGTACGGACTACCGGAACTGTACCGGCAGCAGATCAAAAACGCCCGGCTGGTGGCCAACCCCGGCTGTTACCCCACCTCGGTCGCCCTGGGTCTTGCCCCGCTGCTGCGGGAGCACCTGATCGAGCCGGCGACCATTATCATCGATGCCAAATCGGGAACAACCGGCGCCGGCCGGGCCGCGAATGTTGCCTCGTTGTACTGCGAGGTGGCCGACGGTTTCAGGGCCTATAAGGTTGGCGGCACCCACCGGCATATCCCCGAAATGGAACAGGAATTGAGCCTTCTTGCCGCCGAGCCGGTGACCATAACCTTTACCCCGCACCTGTTACCCGTTTCCCGGGGCATCCTCAGTACGATGTATGCCCGCCTGGACCACGATGTCAGTGAAACCGAGCTGCAGAAGCTGTTCGACGACACCTACCGGGACGAACAGTTTGTCCGGGTCTGCCCGGCCGGGACCCTGCCCGCTACCCAATACGTGCGCGGCAGCAACTACTGTGACATCGGCTTCAAGGTCGACCGGCGCACCGGCCGGATTATCGTCATAACCGCTATTGACAATATCGCCAAGGGCGCCGCCGGCCAGGCGGTCCAGAACATGAACCTGATGAACAACCTGGACGAGGCCGCGGGGCTGACCGGGACGCCTTTCTTTCCGTGAACCCGAGAAATATCCGGCTGCTGATCGCCTATGACGGCACCGGCTACAGCGGCTGGCAGCGCCAGAACGACACGGCTACGATCCAGGGGAGCCTGGAAGACCGGCTGGCGACCATGACCGGTGCGGCTGTCACCCTGCACGGCGCCGGCCGCACCGACGCCGGGGTTCATGCCCTGGGGATGGTGGCCAATTTCAATACCCGGTCAACCATTGCCGCCCAAGGTTTCCTCCGGGGGCTCAACTCCCTGCTGCCCCCCGATATCCGGATTCTTGCCGTCAATGACGTGGAAGCGACGTTTCACAGCCGCTTTGCGGCAACCGGCAAAACCTATCGTTACGACATCCTGACCGGCCGGCTACTGATGCCCACCGAGCGGTTATACGCCCTCCATGTGCCCGGCCCGCTCGATATTGACCGTATCCATGCCTGCCTGCGGCACCTCGCCGGCTGCCATGACTTTTCGAGTTTCGAGGCCAGCGGCTCCAGGGAACCGGGCCGCAGTAACGGCCGCGGCGCGGTTCGCACCATTTACCGGGCCGAATTTTTTCCCTGTCCCAGCCGGGACGACGCCTGGTCTTTTCGCTTCACCGGCGACGGCTTTCTGCGCCACATGGTGCGCAACTTTGTCGGCACGCTCCTCGAGGCCGGGACGGGCAAAATGACCCCGGAAGAATTTCTGGCCATTCGCCGGAGCAGGAACCGCCGCCAGGCCGGACCAACGGCGCCGGCCCGCGCCCTGTTTCTCGAAAAAGTTTTCTATGAAGAAGACATGTCCTAACAAATTAAGATAACGGGAAAAATAGAAATGCCTGCGCCGCCGTTGCTTCACACCCTGGAGCCGGTCATCCTGGCCTCGGGATCACCGCGCCGCCGGGAATTGCTCGCCGGGCTTGGCCTGACATTCAAGGTTATGCCGGCAGCGGTCAACGAAACCCCCCGCAGCCGGGAGCCGCCCGAAGACTTTGCCAGACGTATGGCCGTTGCCAAGGCCGCTGCCGTGGCCGGGACAAATCCGGCATCCTGGGTTGTCGGCGCGGATACCATTGTCGTTCTGCCGGGGGAAACCATTCTCGGCAAGCCCATGAATCAGGAACATGCGCTGATGATGCTCAGACAGCTCCGAGGAAATACCCACCAGGTCATGACGGGTCTCTGCCTTTGTTGTGTGAACAAGGGGATCAAGGCCAGCCTGGTCGAGATCACGGCAGTCACCTTTACCGAGGCTAGCGATGAGATTCTGCAGGCCTACGTCCGTACCGGCGAGCCTCTTGACAAGGCCGGGGCCTACGGGATCCAGGGGATCGGTTCGTTTCTGGTCCGGGGAATCCATGGCTCATGCAGCAATGTCATCGGTCTGCCCCTGCACCGTCTGCTCTCCCTGCTTATCGAGCACGGAGTGGTTGCTCCGGCTTGACCTCAAACAAAAAACCTCGTTTCTGGACTGACACTACCTCCTGAATCCGTGAGTGTTCGAGAACGGTGCAGATGCAAGGCGGCAACGATATTGATTGTCCTGGTGCGATATCAACGAGTTGCCAACACAGCAGATACGCCGTTATCGGGCGCTCCGCAGGGCGGCGTGGTGAAGACCAGAAAATGGTTTTATTCTGCAATAATGTAATGCATTCCACTTATTGGATGGAGTGTTGCCTTGAGCCGTCGCGGATCCGGATCCCTGTTATCTGAAAAAAATATTCAAAAAATAATACCCTGTGGTATATTTAATATTTAGTCGTGTTTTTCCCCGAATTTCCGATCAAGACTTCGTGTCCGTCCAGAAACGATGATTTTTGTTTGAGGTCAGATAAGCGACCAACGGGAGACTCCGAGACAGGCGAAAAAAATAACCGTAGGTATATAAGTGATATTCCGAGGATTATTTTTTAGTATAACGCCGAGATCGGGCAAAAAAGACCGTTTCTGGATAGGCATTTCTCAGGTGCAGAGGCTTGACCGGGGTGGGCCATTGAACGGACCAGGGCGATATCGCCTTGGTGCCATGTAAACAATTTCGGAGAATTCACCGGAGGCTGGCTTGAAAGAAAAAAAAATTACCAGGTTACAGGAAGGGTTGAACCAACTCCTGTCAGGGCATCACGAATTTCTCCGTGATACGAATATTTCCCGGGCCTTGCCGGGAACAATCATTCGCCTTATTGACAATAATAAATCCCAGATCGCCGAAAAATTGATCGAGCAGATTGTCATCGGGCTGCACTCGGAAGACCCTAAGCTGCGGAAGAATTCCGCCGGGTGTTTGACCGAGACCGCCAACCTGCTTGCCGGTGCCGACAACTGGGGGCTATTGAAAAAAATCCTCCAACCCTTAAGAGAAATCGTCCGGATGGACAATGCGGCCGACACGCCCGAACTGTACGCCCGGATTCAGGCGACGGCTACCAATATTCTCAACCTCGCGTCTTCCCGAGCGGCCCGGGAAGACGAACGTTCTCAGGCCGCCGCACAGGAACCAACCGCGACCCGGGCGGCAAAAGGTTCTCTTGCCGCCCGGGAAGAAGAAATTTTCCGACTGGCGGCAAAAGGGAAAAAGGACGAGGCCAAAAAACAACTTTTCGACCTGATCATTTCCTGCGTCAAGAAGAAAGATTTCACCAATGCCGAACGGCTGCGGGAGCGGATTTATGAGATAGACCCCCTGGCGCTCATGGAAATCATCCAATCGGGCGAGATCATTGAGGAGGAAAAAAGCGGCGCCATCAGCCGGACGCAGCTGCAGGTATGGTCGAAACTGCACAATGAGCTTACCTCGGAAGAATTCAACGCCATCTATCATACGATGGAGGAACGGATATACAAACCCGAGCAGGTGGTTGTCTCCCAGGGCGAGAAAAATGATGAGCTGTTCTTTATCAATCAGGGGAGCCTCAAGGCCACATACGGAGGCGGGCAGAAGGAATTCTTTTTAAAAAATCTCCACAGCGGCGAGATCGCCGGGGAGTGTTTTTTTAACGCCACGATCTGGACCATGACCCTGACCGCCCTGGAGGTCACCAGGATTTCAGTCCTCAAGCGGGAGGATCTCCTGCGTCAGGAGCAGAAATTTCCCGGCCTTGAAGCCAAGCTGAGGGATTTCTATAACCGCAACAGCGATATCCACTCTCTGCTTGAGCAAAAAGGAATGGATCGCCGGAACCATGAACGGTACAAACTTGAGCGGCGGATCAACCTCCAGATCATCGACCAAGCCGGTAAGGCTATCAGCAGTTTCAGAGGCGAGATGTTCGACATTGCCCTGGGCGGCCTGTCCTTTATTGTCAGGATTTCAAAAAAAGAAAACAGCCGCCTGCTGCTCGGCCGCAATATCAAGGCAACCATACCGATGAGCGGTGGGCCAGAGTACATCATTACCGGGACCGTTATCTGCGTGCAGCCCTTTAATCTGCTGGACAGTGACTTTGCAGTGCACATCAAGTTCGATGTTCTGCTTGACCGATCGACGTTACATGCCATTCTCGAATAATGTGCCGGCGTCAGCCCCGCCGGGGAAATCAGGTGGCGGCTCCCGGGTTCAGGTCTGTTTCACTGAACAGTCGTCCTGTCTCTGAACCCAAGGTGCCGGTGAATTCGTCCGGGCCTGGTGTTTCCCGAGGTTGTCTTCCGGCCCTTGGTGACGTGTACTATTCAGAACGCGCGAGGATGCGTGCAAGGAGCCGGAAACACCCATGAAGAAAACGGACGCCGTCACCCGGTTCTATCTGGATCAGTTGCCAGGGGCGGAGCTGAAGAACAACATTCTGCAGGCCCCGTGTCCCTTCTGCACCCCCGGTCCGGACCAAACACCAGGTACCCTGGTTGTCTTTCTCAATCCGGAAAGTTATTTTCACGGCTATTTCCGCTGCCTGAGCCGTTGCACTCCTGGTGGATTCCTCCTTCACTTTGCACGCTGCAAGGGCGTCAGCATGAACCTGGTTCCCGGTTATGACCCTGACCGCGAACCCGGGACCGCGGGCGTCGATTATCCCGGTAAAAATATCAATACTGATATTCAAAATTTCAGGGACCGGATGACCGATGAACTTTTTGCCAGGTTTCAGCGGCTGGGGATTGCCCGGGAGGTTCTTGAAGAGATGCAGATCGGCTATAACGGCCGCTATCTCGTCTATCCTTACATTGAGGAAGATGGAAATTGCTACACGGCCCACTGCCTTCATCCTGACCGTCCTGATGATACATTCTGGTATGGTAATGAAGAGTTCCCCGTCGCAAGAACCATGATTTTCAACGGCAACGATATTGATTGCTGTGAAAACGGCGCCCTGGTTATTGTCGAGGGCGAGAATAACCTGCTGGCCCTGAAACAGCTAGGCTTGCCGGGCATTGCCGTCCCGGCGGCACCGGACCTGGAAAAACTGGACCCGGGCCGCTTTGCCTGGCTCCATACCGTGTTTCTCTGGGGCAACCGCAGTGCCGACGCTGAAAGGGCGGCCAGGACCCTGGCCACCGGCCTCGGTTACAAGGCACGTCTTATTCGCTGGCCGGAACACACAGAAAAAAAATACTCCCTGCTCCGCTTGGCCGCTGACCGCCAAGAACGTTTTCGGCAGGACGCCTTCATGCTCATCAAGGAGGCCCGGGCCTTCTCTCCCTTTGCCTCGCCGGAAAAAGAATTTCTGCTGTTTCAGGAACGGCTGCAACAGGAAACCGGCGACAATCACCTGACCATGACGTCCGGTCTGGTTGCACTCGACAGAGCCCTTGACGGCATTCACGGCATCAACATCGTGGGCGGCACGCCCAAGGGCGGGAAATCATGCCTGTTTATCCAGATTGCCACGGAGATGGCCCGCCGCAAAATTCCGGTTATCTACTATGATTTTGAAAACGGCCGCCAGAAGATTTATCAGCGAACCCTGTGCCGGCTCAGCCGCCTGTCTGCGGCACAGCTCTGGGCCGACAACCTTAATGACGAGGAGGCCGGGCGATTAACGGCGGCCCGGGAAAACCTGCGGGCTCTTCTTCCCTGGTTCCGCGTGGTAACCGACCGTAAGCTGACGCCGGAACTGATGCGCCGCCATATCGACTTTCTGCGGCACGAAACCAAGAGCCGCTACACCCTGGTGGTGATTGACAGCCTGCATAAATTGCCGTTCAAGGATTTCTCCGAGCGCCGCACCGGCATTGACGCCTGGCTGCGACAGCTTGAGTCGATCCGCGATGAACAGAATGTCTCCTTTCTTGTCGTCTCCGAACTCTCGCGCGGCCCGGATGGCCAGTATGACCGGCAGCCGCATATCGGTTCGTTTAAAGGTTCGGGAGATATCGAATACTCGGCAGATAACGCCATGGTTCTGCTGCCCGACTGGGACCCCTTTGACCAGGGGCCTCCGGACCGGCGAGTCAGCAGTCTCTGGCTGGTCGCCAGCCGGGAGCGCAGTCCCGGCAAGATCGCCGACTATCGCCTTGACTATCCCTTCTGGGGTTTTGAGGAAACGAGGGGTGAGTAACGGTAAGAGTTCACCAGCACTTCATCTGCGTCCGTTTTGGCCTCCTCACATAGAGGGAGTATAGATTCGGAGTCCCAAACGAACAAATCTAAAGCACTGGTGAACCCTTACGAGTAACGACCAAGGCGGACATAATGCCCGCAACCCAAATTGTGCGAATCGTATTTATGCAGGGTGCATTCCATGCACCACAAACCGGTGCGTAAAACGCACCCTACGCCTGCCTGATTTTCTTGTTTTTTATGACAGGAATTCAGGAGTAAGGCACTAAAATGGGCGGATGACGCTCTCCTTTGCCTCATGCTCGCAGTCAATGATCATGGAGCACTCGCCTTCTTCCCCGTATATCGACATCTTCTTCTCCTGGACGGCATTGGGGCCAAGATATGGGAGAGGCGCCGCTTGATAACAGGACTGTTTGATATAGCTGATAATCCTCTCATCACCTTTGATTATGGAGAGGCCGGACGGGTCCCTGGCCAGCAGGACAGGAACGCCCTTGATGCCCAGGAGGGTGAGCATGAGACGATTTATTTCCGGTGAATAAGAAGGCGCTTTTTTGACACCGGCAAGCTCCATGCTTTTTATTCTGTCGACGGGGTTGAAGTAAAAGTCGCAGCTATTGCAGTTTGCCAGGGCAGCGAGCACCTTCTGGCAGTGGGGACAGGTTGAGGAAAAGAAAAGATACACTTTTTTGGCGGGATTGGAGCAGGTTATGGTTCCATATGTGCCGGCGCTCAAGGTCTGATTTTTCAAAGAGAGCAGCAGGGACGGGCCGAAGCCGAGCAGGGAAAAGATGAGGAGAATGCCGGCCAGCACTGAAAGACCGGCTGCCGACTGCTGCCGGCCAGCCATGATGTTGAGGACCAGAACAATGGTAAAGATGATAAGACAATACGAGCACAGCGTCTGCGCGACGAAAATCTGATAGGCGAGCAGTACACCCTCGGCGCCCAGTCCGGCGATAAGCAGCATCTTGAGCCAGTCTATCGATCCGGCGTGTTTATTGCGCATCATGAAAATCGTCCAGAATATGGCCTGGAAATATATAAAACCCAGCAAGTTGAAATAAAGCGGCGGGATGGCGGTAAGGTTCTCTATAATTCGGCAGCCTTCATTCAGACATGCTGCCTGACCCTTGAGCAGGATAATGATCATCTGGATGGCGATGATCAGGCTGGCTGCAAAACTGAGATAGCTGATTCTTCTGGTGTTGCCGTTCATTATTTTCCTTTCGAAATTTGCTGATTGCCGGCTTATTCGGCAATAATGCAATAAGTTGCACATATTGCACGAAATATTACCTCAAGCCGTCACGGATTCAGGTCATAAATAACAGACAAAGCTTAAGTCACCCCAAACGGGATTGCAAGTATCATGTGGTCCGGAGGGGATCATCGTGCCGTTGGATCGACTCTTAAATATTTTGTGACCATTCAGGAATAAGCGAAAAACTGACATCATTTCAGCCCGTAACTGTTAAGTTACAATAACGTCCCTTGACTTTCGCCCACCTGAATAGTGTAATAAAAAGAGGGATTTTTTAAAAAAATCCAATAATGATGTTGCGGAACCCCTGACTCGTGTCCATCCAGGAACTGTATTTTTCCCCGATATCCGGGGCCTGGCAAGCTCACTTACCTACATTATACTCAGACCATACTTCTCGGAATATCCGGCCGGCGTTTTTTTCTCCTGCCTCGGAGTCTGCACTGACCTGTCCTCGAATAAAAAACTTCGGTCCCGGACGAACACGAACCCGGGGGTCGTCAACCGGGAATTGCGGCGGCTGGAACTGAAGGAAAAATTCAGGGAGCCGGAAGGGAAATTTAGACCTGAATTCGTGAGTGTTCAGGAATGGTGCAGATGCAAGGAGGCGCGGTGAAGACCATAAAATGCGCTTATTCTGCAATAATGCAATAAAGTTCGCATGCTGCATGGAACATCATCTCAAGCCGTCACGGATTCAGGTGAAAGGTATAGGTGGCAAGCCATGATCGCGCCGTTTGGCAAATATCCCGGCATTCTTATCTGCGTGATGGTCCTGTTTTTAGCCGGCCCGGCTATTACTGCGGCGGCGACCGGTATACAGTCCGGCTCCGGCAACACGCCGGTGACCATTGATGCGGACAGGATGGACCCACCGCCTCCATTACACCTTACGGACAGGGAAAAGGCCTGGCTGGCGGCCCACAAAACTATCCGGGTGGGCTTTGACAGCTCTTTTCCACCCTATAGTTTTTTGGATGATGCGGGGAATTGCGAGGGGCTGGCAGTGGATATGCTCCAGATCCTGGCTCAGCGGATCGGCGTTACCATCAAGCCCCTGCCCAAAGTTTGGAAGAACCTGTACGCAGCCGCCAAGAGGCGCGAGATTGATGTGGTTGCCACCATGGGCCGACAGCCGAGACGCGAGAAGTGGTTCGTTTTTACCCGGCCCTATATATTCAAGTCGCTGGTGATCATGACCCGGAAGGAGACGACGGCCATCAACCGGCCCGGGGACCTGGCGGGCAAGAGTGTCGCCCTGGTCGAAAAGTACCAGTATGTCAAACCACTCCTGAGACGATACCCCTCGGTCAAACCCTACTATGTCGACACCATGCTTGACGGCCTGAATGCCGTTGCCGTGGGCAAGGCTGACGCGGTCATCACCTTTTTCGGGGCCGGGCGCTATCTGAAAACGAAGTATCAACTCGCCAACCTGAAATTCGCCGCCATCTTCGACCGGGGCCGCTTCACGGAAAGCATCGCCGTTCGAAAAGACTGGCCCGAGCTGGCCGTGATCATGGACAAGGCCCTGGCCTCAATCAGTGGCAGTAAAAAGGCGGAGATCAGCCAACGCTGGCTCGGCCAGGAACATATGCTCCATATTGCCTCGCGCACGGTTTTCAAGTACCTGGCGGCAATTCTGGGTTTTGTGCTTCTCCTTGTTTCAGGATTTATAATCTGGAACAGCGCGTTGAAGAAACAGGTCCGGAGAAAAACCGCGGAACTGCGGCAAGAGCTTGCGGAGCGTAAAAAGGCTGAGGATGAAAACAAAAGAATCAATGAAGACCTGCATGCCGTCAACGGTATTATCATGGCCTGCGCAAGCACTATGGAGACGGGAAAAATTCTCAGCAAGGTCATGGACGAGGCCTTGCAGATTACCGCCCTGGAAGGCGGCGCCATCTGTGCGGTCGGCCCGGACCAGACGCTGAGGATTGCCGCCCACCGGGGAACCTTCGAAGCAATCGAGGACTTGCCCGGCCATGCCGTCAAGATCGGCGAGTGCCTGTGCGGCAAGTGCGCCCGGGACCATAAGCCCCTGATTCTGACTGACCGCGAGGCGGTGCTGAAGTTCTCGACCCGGCAGGCAATATGCGGCGGGAACATCCGATTTCACGCCGCCTTTCCCCTGATCAGCGGCGAGCGCTGCTTGGGGGTCCTCTGTGTCTTTACCCGGGCTGACAAAAAGCCCTCGGCGCAAAGCCTGCGATTGCTCGAAACGGTCTCCGCCCAGATTGCCATGGCCATCGACAATGCGCAGCTTTACGCCGCAAGTGTGCAACAGGCCCTCACCCTCGAAGACAAGGTGCGGGAGCGTACCTCCGATCTTGACGAGGCGCAGCGGTCCCTGCTGCGTCTGGTGGCAGATCTGAACAGTGCCAACGAGAAATTGAAGGAGCTTGACCGCTTGAAAGCCATGTTCATTGCCTCCATGAGTCACGAGTTGCGGACGCCGCTCAACTCCATTATCGGTTTTACCGGTATCATCCTGCAGGGTATGACCGGCGAGATCAACGATGAACAGCGCGACCAGCTGGAGCGGGTTTCCCGGGCAGGCAGGCATTTGCTGTTGCTCATCACCGACGTCATAGACATCGCCAAGATCGAGTCCGGCAAAATCGTTCCCTATGTCGGGGAATTTCTCATTGGCGAGGTCATCGACGAGGCCTGTGAGAGCCTGAAGGTCCAGATCGCCGATAAAGGTCTTGAATTGAGAAAAACAGTCCCGGAAACGCCCATCCGGATGAAGAGTGATCGCCGCCGGCTCCTGCAGTGCCTGCTTAATTTTCTGAGCAATGCGGTAAAGTTTACGGCCAGAGGTACTGTGACGGTTGCGGTAAAGCGGCGCAAGGGCATCGGGACCGAGGGGCGGAAGGCACAGAGTGAGGGAAGGGATGAGGTCCCGGGGGATTTTGTGGAGATCTCCGTGGCTGACACCGGGATCGGCATTCGTGCAGAGGACATGCCCCGGCTGTTTCAGTCGTTTGTGCGGTTTGAGTTGCAGCAGAAAACCACAACGCCCGGCACCGGCCTGGGATTGTATCTGACGAAGAAGCTGGCAACCGAGGTCCTGGGCGGCGAGGTGCGGGCGGAGAGCCGGGCGGGAGAAGGAAGCGTGTTTACCTTGAGGGTACCGGTTGTTTTGAGTGATCAAGAACCTGAATCCGTGACGGCTTGAGGTGACATTCCATACAATATCTGGAATTTATTGCGTTATTACCGAATATACACATTTTCTGGTCTTCACCGCGCCGTCCTGCGGGGCGCCCGATAACAGCGCATCTGCTACGTTGGCAACTCGTTGATATCACACCAGGATAATCAACATCGTTGCCGCCTTGCATCTGCACCGTTCTCGAACGCTCACGGATACAAGGAAGAAAACAAAATCAAGGCCTAAGGAGAAAATAATGCCAAAAGCACTGATTATTGAGGATACGCCGGACAACATGGAGGTGATCTGCTTCATCCTGAACAAGAATGGCATAGAAACCATCAGGGCTGAAAATGGACAAAAGGGTATCGAGCTTGCGGAAAGCGAGCTGCCGGATTTTATAATCCTTGATATTCAGCTGCCGGATATCAACGGCACCGAGGTGCTGCAAGCCATTCGCCGTTCGAAGGCCGATGGCAAGGTACCGGTCATCGCCATGACCTCATACGCCATGAGCGGCGACCGGGACAAGCTGCTTGCCGCCGGCTGCAACGGTTATATTGAAAAGCCCATTGATCCGATGACGGTCATGGAGCAGATACGGGAAATACTTAAAAAAAGGCACAAAGGGGGTGAAAAAGGGGCAAGGTCGCAATAACGTTTTTGTACTTTGTGCTTGGGTGCCTTTAAAAAAGGAGCATATGAAATGAAAATTCTTATTATTGACGACGACCGGGATTCTCGGTTGATTCTCAGAAAAAACCTGGAAGGCGCGGGGCATCAGGTCGAGGAAGCCGTAAATGGTGCGGACGCTCTGAGCAAGGCCAGGGCCTCCAAGCCGGCACTGATCGTCTCCGACATCCTCATGCCGGTCATGGACGGTTATAAGCTCTGCTTCGAGGTGAAGCACGACCAGGAGCTGAACAAAATTCCTTTTGTTTTCTACACCGCCACCTATACCGATATTGAAGACGAGCGGCTGGCCGTCGGTCTGGGCGCTTCAAGGTATATCCTCAAGCCGATGGAAACAGATGAGTTCCTGCGAATCGTCGCCGACGTGGTGAGGGAGGCCCAGCATGACCAACTGCCGGTGCCGGACGAACCGGTGGCAGACCCGGTAAAACTGTTTCGGATGTATGATGCTGGTCTGGCCAGGAAGCTGCTGGATAAGGTGCGGGAACTTGAAAAGGCCAAGGCCAAAATAGAGGATAGCGAGCGCTCTTTCCAGAATCTCTTTAACAGTATGCGCGACGTCATTATCATGACCGATCTTGAGCACCGCATCGTCAACGTCAACCAGCCGACCATGCGTGACATGTTCGGCTACGAGCTTGAGGATATCATGGACCGGCAAATCGCGCTGATCTATGCTACGAAGAAGGGATTCGAAGAGGCGGCGCGAAAATTTTTTTTAAAAAAAGAACCGGTTGCAGGATTAATGCTTGAAACGATGTTCAAACGAAAAAATGGTGAAACGTTTCTCGGCAGGATGGCGGTCACGAAGCTGCTGGATGAACGAGGCAAGGTCAGAGGTAATGTCGGTATCATTCATGATATTACGGAGGAAAAAAATGCCGAGGAGACAATCAGGCAGACGCGGGATAATTGGCAGAGAACCTTTGATGCCATCCCGGATATCGTGATTCTGCAAGACAAAAATTACAGAATGGTGCAGGTCAACGAGGCGACCTGCAAAGTTTTAGACACGAGCCCGGAAAAGCTCATAAGTCGGTATTGTTACAAGGTATTCAGGGGCGTTTCGGAACCCTGCCCGGACTGTCCGGCGGAGAAGGCCATTCATGATATCATGCCAGCTACCGCGGACCTTGAATATGCCGGACTCAAGAAATTTTTTTTAGTTACCATCGCGCCGATTCTTGATAAGAACGGCAAGGTAACCGGCGTCGTTCACACTGCCAAAGACATCACCGACCAGAAAAAAATTGAGAGTCAGCTGCGCCAGGCCCAGAAGATGGAAGCCGTCGGCACCCTGGCCGGAGGCATTGCCCATGATTTTAACAATATACTGACTCCCCTGCTCGGCTATTCTGAACTGGCCCTGACGGATATCCCACCAGAGGCAGAGCAAGCGCAGGCCGACATCCTGGAAGTGCTTAAGGCCGGCGAACGCGCCCGGGAGCTCGTTAAACAGATTCTCACCTTCAGTCGGCAGCACGAGCATGAGCGCAAGCCGTTACGGATGCAGTATGTTGTCAAAGAGGTCCTCAAACTGCTGCGTGCCTCGCTACCGACCACCATTGAGATCAGGCAGGATATTGACGAGAAGTGCGGCCCGGTGTTATCCGATCCCACCCAGATTCACCAGGTGCTCATGAATCTTTGTACCAATGCCTATCATGCCATGCGCGACGAGGGCGGCGTCTTGGGGGTAGCCTTGAAGCCGGTGGAAATCAACGAGGAGGATACCGAGCAGTTTGTGGGCCTGCGGCCGGGGAGGTATCTGAGACTGGAAGTCAGCGACACCGGGTGCGGCATGGCGCTGGAGACTATCGAAAAGATATTCGAACCCTATTTCACCACCAAGAAAAAATGCGAGGGTACCGGCCTTGGCCTTTCGGTGGTGCATGGCATTGTCATAAGCCATGGCGGCCATATCTCGGTTTACAGCGAACCGGGACAAGGAACGATTTTTAAAATTTATTTTCCGCAGTATGAAAATTCAGGCCCGGTGGTCGATGTTGCCCTGCAAGTCAGCAAAGAACCGCCACATGGTACGGAAAGACTGCTGGTGGTTGATGATGAGGCGACCATAGTTGATGTGGAGAGCCGGATTATGACGGACCTTGGCTATCAGGTCACCGGAGTGACAAGCAGTCAGGAAGCCCTGCAGCTTTTTGCCCGGCAACCGGATGCCTTCGATCTGGTAGTAACCGATATGACCATGCCGAAGATGACCGGCCTGGGCCTGGCCCGGCAACTGCTTGCCATGCGGGCGGACCTCCCGATTGTCCTCTGCACCGGTTTCAGTGAGACCGTCAATGAACAAAGCGCCAAAGCCATCGGCATTAGGGAGTTTGTCATGAAGCCCATTGATCGCACTGGACTGGCCATTGTAATCAGGAAGGCCCTGGATGAAAATGCCTCCGCCCGATAATAGCGCATCTTCTGCGTTAGCAACTCATTGATATTGCACCATAATGACCAACGTCATTGCCGCCTTGCATCTGCGCCGTCCTCGAACGCCCACGGATTCAGGTGAATTTTGTGGCAATAGACAATTCCGCTGTTGACTTATCCACGGATTTTAGGATAAAGTGTGGCGCAAATAATTTGCAGCAAAAGGAAGCAGAGACTTACAGCAATTCCCGGCCGGTGCGGAAATGCATAAATAGTGTTGTAGTTTGGTAAATTTTCCTTAATATATAAATAAGTTATGTCTTCTATCCGCCTTCGGTAAGAAAAATAACAACTTGTAAGGATACGGCAATGTCGAACTATCTTGCAACGATTGTGAAGGCCCATAAAAGAGGAATCGCACGGAGCCAAAATATCAGGCTGCGTAAACACTTGAACGCCGATGCTCTGTTCGCGGCCATGGGGACCGGTTTTGCAAAAAAATAAAGATCAGCGACCAGGTAATCTTCAACATTCTTTAACCGATGCGCTCATGTCCGATTTTGCCATGTTTTTCTTCAAAGATCATTCTCTTCCTGCCTTTGACGAACGGCGTATTGTCGATCCCATAATCAAGACCATTTACGGTATAGGCGGCATTTCCTGCGGTATCTCGATGCGTGGAATCAGATCCGGATAACGTAACCGCGAAGTGTTTGTTTCGCGCATGATGCCGGTCCTTCCGGTTGAGCAGGTCCGGCAGTTATGCCGTTCCCTGTTTAACGCGGTCCGGCCGGCATGTT
>VAPE01012330.1_pt1 | contig 14633 bp, 10 predicted proteins | sample 3393911 | NCBI WGS metagenome assembly VAPE01 (sample SAMN08290436, study PRJNA428436) | hydrothermal vent metagenome | isolation source: Deep-sea hydrothermal vent chimney | place: Atlantic Ocean: South-mid Altantic Ridge | reverse complement strand
TTTTTGTACCACATAGGATAGGTGTCGGTGCCTTTCCATTTGGTAACCTGTTGTATGCTGTGTGTTTTCAGATCATAAATCCAAATGTTTTGTGCCAGACCGCCGGTATAGCGTTTCCATGTCCGGAAATTCCGGAAAATCCGGTTGTAGGCGATTTTGCTGCCATCGGGGCTGTAAGAAAGAACACCTCCTTTGGGTAAAGGCAGCTGTTGCGGCAAACCGCCAAGATGACTTACTTCAAACAACTGACCAAACCAGGAGTTCCAGGTGTTTCTTCGCGAAAGGAAAACAATATCTTTCCCATTGGGTGTCCAGCTGACAACCATGTTGTTAGGTCCCCAGCGTGTGGGCGCTTTCCTGACCACATCAGAGTGATAGGTCAGGCGCGTAACGGCTCCGCCTTCGGCAGGAATAGAATAGACGTCCACGTTGCCATCATATTGACCGGTGAAGGCGATGGTTTTGCCATCGGGCGAAAACCGGGGCATCATATCGTAACCATCGTCGGTGGTCAGGCGGGTTGCCATGCCTCCTGTCCGGTCAACGCGCCAGAGATTCCCCGCTGCTTCAAAAACAATGGCGTTGTTGTGAATTGTCGGAAACCGGCAAAGCAAATTGTTGCTTTGCTCAGGCGTAGCTGCAAATGCGGCTACAGTGCCCCAGCTTAGGAAAAACAGGAGCAATAATCGAAATAAGCTGTTTTTTGTTCTCATGATAAAATATTATGTAAATTATTTTGGATTATTTGACTCGTTAAAATAATCATTTTAAGCGTGGTGGGTTGTGATACGGTCATCTGTATGAATTTTAACAAAACAAAATTACAGAATTTGAACGAAACGCCCGAAGAAATTAAGATTATTTAAGACCGGGAACGGAAGGGATGCTTTTATTTGTGGTTCTATGTCGAATAGTGTGGGCTTGAAATCTCAAAACCCAGGTGCCAAAAAACAAATAAATTTCAAATCCAAATTTTAAAATTACCAAAACGAGGATTATACAGATGATTATTTTATCTGTTAAAGCGAATTGTTAACGGGGTTTGTACATAAGTTGTCTTTGTGTTTATGACCCTTAAAAACTTCTTAAACCTGTATTGAAACAGCTTAAAAAGTACCAAAAAATCAGACAGAATCGTTTCGGTTAATTTGAATTTCTTGCCAGAAGCGAGACAGGTATAATTTGGTGCTTATTTGTGATTTGCTTTTTGAGTTTTGTTTTTTTTAAATTACCCACAGAATTTAACATAGAACCTTATTTGTTTGCGTGTTTTCTAATTTTGAAAAAAAATTACAATTGTGAAGTTTATAAGTAAAGGGGGTGAAGTTATGAAAGCTAAAAAGTAAAAGCCACCAGCCTGTTAAAAAAAACCATTTGGACAAGATCCAAAGGAGGTTCCGATACCCCATTCGGGAAACGGGAATATCAAATATTAAGAGTCAGCCCAAAGGTACCAGACTGATGGCAAAAAAGGTAATGTAAATCCCCATACCAAAACAATTGCTCCCCATTTTCCGATGTTATTGGGGAAAGTGAGAAGAGGAAATACTGCATGGGTGCCCGACACAAGGCAAGGGCATCGAAAGAATTATGAAATACGCGTTCGGGATAGACCGAAAAGATTGCTTTTTTATTGACGAAAGCCGGATAGATATTATGGATTTCGTAATACTGTGGTTGCTCTGAAAGACTGATTCGCTGATTCCCGTTCGATTCATCGGCAACCACAGCGAAGGAAGGATTATTCCGGTGAGAGTCATCCTGATCATACCAGATACGGATAATTCCCGTACTAATCTTTTTCAAATAAACCTTTATGCGATTCTTGCAGGTAAAGACTGTCGTATTGTCTTTCATCTCATAGGATTGGCGATTATCCGGATGAATGGTATCCATGGCAAAAGCCACCCTGAATAGTATGTGAAATGAAATTATGGTCTGTAAGAGTCGTCTAATCATCTGTTTTCTCGTTTTTCGGGTTTAAACTAAGCCTGAAAATTCTTGGAGACCCCTTGGTTCTTCTTTCCGTTCCGTCAAAATTGCATGTTGCTTATATCTCTCCAGATGTCTATTATTCGTATTCTAAGACAATCATTCCCCAATACTGCATTTCCGGGAGAGTGAAGGTAAGGGCGCCCGCCGATTGCGTAAACGGCAAACTAACGGAGGAACCATATTGGTAATCGGGCGAGGCATACCATACCTTTTTCACGGCTTTCGTCGTGCTAATCTGCAACCGCCAGTCTTTGATTATGCGCGGGTAAGGTTGTGTTCCTGATGCATCACGCCAGTTTAACGTAGTGGCATCTGAAAAGTTAATCAAATGAATAACCTGTCTGTTTCCTGTCTCATTACCTATAACAGCTACACTACCAATCCGGGGTGGCCAATTATTCAATCTTAGATTATTATTTAAAGTTGAAATATCCGGATTGTTAAATACTCCTCCGTCGCGCAGTAAATTTTCGTAGGCTACAAGGAAATCATAATATTTTACCAGGGCATCACGCAAGTCGCCTTTTAATTGGAGGTTATCATTCGGAAAATATGGATGTGACAGCATGTGTTCACCCAATTCGATGTGGGCACCTCCGAAAGCAAAGATTACCGCATCCGTCAATAGCACGCCCGGAGTATTAAAAAATCCTTTTGAGTTCGTCAGGTTAGAATCCATATAAGCTGCCAGCACACTATTTTTTTTTCCGTTACTCCATGAAAGATTATCCCTGATAATGGAAGCCAGGTTTGCATAAGTATTATTCGGTGTCCACACTTCCGTATATAAAAAACCAACCGGTGATTTAGCAATATCGCGCTGCCCGTATTGGTTTACGGCATTCATTACCAGCCTCTTTCCGGGCATAGCCGCATGCATGGCCTGAATAAATGATTCAAAAGTAGCTGGCAAATTAACGGATACTCCGTCATACGTATATAAGTTTTTGTCTCTATTGCCCAACTGATCAATATGATAGCCGTCAAAATCAAAAACTTTAAAAAAATCTTCTGTCTTGCCGGCAATATATTGTTGCCACCCGGTATTCGAAGGATCAAGTAACCAGATACTGCTTTTAAACGGAGGATTGGGAAGTGCGAATTTGTCTTTTGTTCCGTGTGAACGGTCGGTGTACAGGTACCATTGGTCTGACACGCCGTCTGCCCGGGCATCGCTTAAGGCCCCATACGCCAGGTTATAAAACATGGCTGTCATATTACGATTATGAACAGCCTTAAGATACTTTTTAAGGGTTGACAGGTAAATATCGCGGCCGGCAATATCTGTCCAGACCGTATCAGGATTTGTCGTTGTACCCGCAAGCGGCAGATGATGTTTGTATTCACAATCGTAAAACTGGATGCCATTGATATGATCCCGATTTAAGCTTTCAACGACCGCATTAACCGCTGAATTGCTCATCTGCGAATACCTGGAAAGGAAACCATATCTTGGAAAACGTGACCAATCGGACGAAACATCAACGCCAATACTTCCCAACACTATTTTCTTGCCTTCAACTGTTTCGTAAATATCCACCAGGTATCCGGTAAAGTCGTTGCCCGGGACGCTCCATTGCCACGATTTGCCGGAGAAATCTACTTCCCTGATCACTTTATTCAGGTAACGATAGCGGATTTTTGCAGTGGAAGGTAATTCTTTATCTACGGTGAATCGGACTATATCGCCGGGGTTATACCGCGCCTTGTCGGTCGTCAGATTCACCTTTGTAAGCGGCGGATTGTATGGCGTAGAAGCAGAAGTTTCGGACCTTTTGCATCCAACCAGTATCAGTACGAAAAGTAAATAAATTAATCTCTTTTTTCCTGTCATTTTTTGGTTAATTATCTGTGTGAACAAAATTTTTACTTCTTTAAAGCCTGAAAAACCAAATCAAAATTAAAGCATTGTTATGATGATTGATCTTTGAGCCCTGGAAACCTGTGGAAAGAGCATTGACTCTTTCCACAGGTTTTATTGATTTATTGTTTCTGAATATCAATAGTCAGGGCCTGCACATTGAGCGTGAGTAGGTACGTACCTGCATTACCTGCAGCAATGGTCCATTTATTGTCATCCGGATCTCCGCCTTTGTGCCGATACATTTTTGTCGGATCGTTTGGATCGCGCATGTACATGTCCTGGCCCCAGTCGCCATTTCTGTTTACCGGGAACTTAAAATCCCCTTCAACCAGTTTGCCCTGGTAGGTGAAGATGTACCACTTATTCGGATCCTGCGTTAGTTCGATGGCATTGCCGATATCCCATCCGATGGGTGTTGCCGAACCTACAATAAAGAGTTTGAACGGCTCGATGGTGATGGTCATTTTTGATAAATCAAGCATCACATGGTACCAGTTTTCCTTGTAAACCTGCCATTTGTTGTCGTCCGGATCACCCCCTTTATGCAGGTAGGCTTTCGTTGAATCTGACGGATTGCGCATGTACATATCCTGGCCCCAATCGGTGTTCCGGTTCACCGGGATTTTGAATTCTCCGGGTGTAAGTACCCCATCGTAGGTGAACTGGAACAGGTTGTCCGGATTCTGTACCATCGGTGTTGCATTGGCAATGTCCCAACCATTGGGTGTTGCATCGCCCACCATGTAAAGAACATTATAAGGAGGTCCGGGCAATTTGGTTATGCTGATAGTCAGGTCAACGAGATTCAGTTTGATAATATAGATTCCGGCTTCGCTGATGACGAATTTATCATCAGGTTGTGCTTCATCGGTGCGATAAATCAACGTGTTATCGTCTTTTCCCTTCTGATAGGAGGGCAAAAGAGACCCAAGGGTGGTGATAAATTTCAATTTCCCCGCTTTCAGTGTCCCCTGATAGGTAAAAGTTGTCGGATCGTCTGAACCGGGTGTGAGTGCTATTGCATTATTTACATCCCAGCCATTTGGAGAAGCATCGCCAATCAGATAAAGTGTATGGGAAACCGGCTCATAAGGTGTAATCGAAAATGTTACTACCCTGGAGGTAGAATTGGTCATCGGGGAGGAATGGACAGTCGCCATCACACGGGTTTCAATCTTAGATTGAATCCCCGGCTTAAATCCAAAATAATTCAACAGGCTTGCGTTGAGTTCGGACACTTTAAAACTTTTTTCGTAAACAGCTTTGCCCATATCGAAAGTGAGAGGACTGGCAAAATTGTTCCCTTGTTTACCTAACTGAAGTACATAAGATATTGAAGCCCCGGTTCCATTATTTGTTCCGGTAGTCCAACGGAGGGTAAGTGCATTATTTCGGTCATTTTTTTGGCTCAATACAATTGTTGCCTCTGAAGTTGTGATTGCCAGATTGCCAGCTAGGGCAATATTGGTTTTTTCATCTTTTTGGCATGAAGAGAGCATTGCTAAGGAGGTAACCAGCAAGAGAATAAAAACCCTGCCTGTGACTGATTTCGTTAATGGTTTTCCCGAAGCAGAAGTATGAAATATATTCAATCTTTTCATTTTTTCGTTTTTTTCTTGTGAAACTTATAAGAAATATTCGGTTAATTAATATCCCGGATTCTGGGTAAGGTTTGGATTTGCATCGATAGCCTTCTGTGGGATAGGAAAGAGAAGGAATTTCTTACTCATGTTTGATTTTCCGATGGAGTGCAGAAAATCAATTGCATACTGGCCATTATTTACACGAATCAGGTCGAACCACCGTTGTCCTTCAAAGGCTAACTCCATCCTGCGTTCGTGCAGTACTTTCTGACGAAATATATCTTTTGATAAACCTGCTGAAACATTAGGTAATCCCGCTCTGTTTCTAACCTCATCCAGAGGAATTTCTGCTTCTGATGTTCTTCCGAGTTCATTCAGGGCTTCAGCTTTCATAAGTAACACATCAGCATACCTCAACACCGGAAAGTCCATCGGACTATTATCATATGATGACGAGATTGATTTTGACACTAGGAATTTGCGTAGATTATAGCCGGTAAGGGAATACGATTTTTGATAATCTTTCCCGGCAAACGGAGGTCCTCCTTCATAAAGAACAGTTACATCTTTACGCAAATCACCTTTCTCATACGAATCCATAAATTCTTGTGTGGGCTGGTCCCAACCCCAGCCACCTGCTACCATATCCGAACCACGGGGACCGGTAAATGTACTCAACCAGGAGGCCTGGTTTTCATTCGACCAGAAATTATAACCGGCATTGCCCGTATATTGGATTTCGAAGAGCGATTCTATTGAATTCTTCTTTGAAGGATCAAAATTGTCAGCGTAAGATGGGTTGAGGGCATATCCCCAAGTACCTACCGAATTACAAAGATCAACGACTTTCTGCCAATCTCCCAGAGTTAAATATACTTTGGCAAGTATTCCTTCTGCTGCGCCTTTACTGGCACGTCCCACATCAGAACCGGTATAGGTATTCCGGGCAGGAAGTAATTCTGCCGCCTTCCGGAAGTCCAAAATTATCTGGTTGTAAACTTCAGTTTTAGATGCTCGTTTTGGGCGCAGGTCATCACCAGGGTTCACCGGCTTAAGGATTAGTGGTACACCTCCGAAGAAACGGACAAGGATGAAATAATAAAGGCCCCGTAAAAAATGAGCTTCGCCCAATATGCGGTTTTTCAGTTTTTCATTAATGTTCATTCCGGGTACTTTTTCCAGGATAATGTTGGTGCGTAGTATTCCCGGCCACGGTCCGCGCCAGAGGTCAAGAACGCCCGGGTTATCCGGTGTTGTTACAAAATTAGCTTCATTGGTGGTCTCGATGCCATCAGAGCCACCACCGGCTCCGACAATACTGTTTCCGGCCATAATATCGGTAGTCCACATACGTATATTGTACAATTTGGGCCATTGTAACGGTTGATAAGCACCATTAATAGCTGAAATTGCATCGTCTTTGGTTTTAAAGAAATTGGCGGTGTTTACGGAATATTCCGGCGATTTGACAAGGAAGTCTTTGTTGCATCCTGAGAGCAGAGCAATCAGGAGTATGACTGAGAAAAAAAGTTTGAGTTTCATATACATTTCTTTTTTAAGGTTAGAAAACAAGGTTAACACCAAAACTATAAGTACTTGAAACAGGATACACATTGTTGTCAATTCCATTACTACCGACTTCAGGGTCAAAACCGGAGTATTTGGTTAATGTGTATAAGTTTACGACCGAAACAAAAACCCTGATCTTGTTTAGATGTGCCTGTTTGGTAAGTTGTTTCGGAAATGTATAGCCTAAAATTAAATTCTTGATTCTCAGATAAGAACCATCCTCAATATACCTGTCCGAAGGGCGGGTATTATTGTTAGGGTCACCGAAAACTGCCCGGGGCATTGAATTGCTTGTTCCCGGACCTGTCCATCGATTTAGCGTTGCAGTGGTCTGATTCTGGGCAACGGACATGGCTTCGCTCCAAATTCTGTTGGCATTGAGTATTTTGTTGCCTGAGACGCCCTGAAGAAAAATACTCAGGTCAAAGCCTTTGTAAGCAAATGAATTGTTCAGTGAAAAAATGAACCGGGGATTCGGGTTACCAAGAAACACGCGATCCTTATCATTTATTACACCATCATTGTTCACATCTTTGTAACGGATGTCGCCCGGAGAGGTACGGTTGTAAGGATCATTACCGGGAACCTGCACTGCATGATTGTCAACCTCTGCCTGTGTCTGAAAAATACCATTGGTAAGATAACCAAAGAACTCATTTATCGGATAACCTGCCTGAATAAGAGCAAGGATGTAATTCAACCCAATGCTTCCACTTATCAATGGAATCGTATCGTTAATGCTTTTAACCGTGTTCCGGTTGTAGGAAAAGTTAAGGGTCGTATTCCAAATAAATTTCCGAATCATGTTCCTTGAAGTTATTGAAACTTCAACTCCTTTGTTTTCCATTTTTCCGGCATTGATGGAAGGTACATACACATCGGAATATCCGGTTGTAACCGGAACTACCATCGGTACGAGCATTTTGTCGGTGATTTTAATGTATCCGTCCAGGGCAACAACTATCCGTTGATTGAATAATCCGGCATCAATTCCAATGTTTGCCTGTTTTTGTTCTTCCCACTGAACATAAGGGTTAGGCATAATCCGGGGTACCACTGCGGCAACTATATTATTGTTAAAGTTGTATTTGATGGTTTGAAGCGCTGATGCAAACGAATAGTTGCCTATATTCTGGTTTCCGGTAACACCATAGCCTGCACGAATTTTCATGTTGCTGATAAAGCTAAGTGATTTCATGAATTTTTCTTCAGAAATTCTCCAGGCTACACTCACCGATGGGAAAATACCCCATTTGTTACCTTCCCCAAAACGTGACGATCCGTCACGACGAATCGTAGCCGTTATCAAATACCTGTTAGCATAGGAATAGTTTGCCCGTCCCATATATGAAAATAGCGACCATGAACTCAAACTGCCGCCAACGGTGGGTTGCTGCGTACCATTGTCCATTTGTTGTGTCAGGTTACTGGCAAAATTCTGAACAGATCCATTCAGGTAATTGTATTGATTTTCCTGGGCGCTGGTGCCAGCCATTAGCGTAAACATATTTTTACCGAACGATTTCACATACGTAAGAGTATTATCCCAAACCCATGTAAGGTTTTTATTGTATTGTTCAGAAAGGTAGGAGTTATCGTTTATACTTGAATCCCAATGGTAACTGGGAGCCCATGTGCGGCCATTCCAAAAATTTGCCTGAAGTCCAAAAGTTGATTTGAACTTTAGGTTCGTTATGATTTCGTATTCGCCATAAACCGATCCAATGAGGTTATATCCTTTGGTTGAGTGGTTAACCGTTTTGGCCAATCCTATCGGATTTACAAGGTCACCAACCCACATAGGCGGGCCAACAGGTCCTGAGTATGTACCATCTTCCCGGAGAATTGGCTGAGTGGGCAAGGCAAGCATGGTGTTTTGAATATTATTATAATAATTGCCCCGGGTTTTAATATCATTGTTAATAGTGAGGCTATTCCCAAATTTTAAATTTTTGAATACTCTGAAATCGGTATTGAATTGCATTGTAAAACGTTTGTAACCAGTATTAATGATAATTCCCTGCTGATTAAGATAATTTACCGACACATAATAATTAGTCTTTTTACTGCTACCCGAATAGGAGAGCGAGTAGTTTTTCATGGGTGCAACACCAAATAATGCTCCAAGCCAATCCGTTCCTGTTCCAAGAGAGGCCGGATTAGCGAAAGCGGGATTCTCCTTAAGGCCTGCATTTTGCATAATTTCATTATCCAGAGTAGCAAATTGTTCGGCATCCAGCATTTTAACCAACCTGGCGGCTTTCTGAAGCCCGAAATAGTAATTGAAATCTAAATGGGATTTCCCTTTTCCACGTTTTGTTGTTATAATTATTATACCGTTAGCCCCTCGTGATCCGTAAATTGCAGTTGCTGAAGCATCTTTGAGCACCTGTACCGTTTTAACATCGTTCATATTTAACTGGTTTAATCCGCTTGACACGGGAACTCCATCAATAACCAACAGGGGGTTAGAGTTGTTTATGGTTCCTACTCCCCGAATACGAAATGTAGCATCGGTGCCCGGGGTCCCTGAAGAGATTACCTGTACTCCTGTCGCACGCCCCTCCAAAGCATCGCTTACGCTGGGAACTGGTATAGAAGAAGAAATGTTCTTCATTTGAACTACCGAAACAGCTCCTGTAAGATCTTTCTTACGCTGGGTACCATACCCAATCACAACCAATTCGTTGAGACCAACGGCTTGTTCCTGCATGACTACATCCAGTTGGGTTTTTCCGTTCACTTTAATTTCAAGGGATTTCATCCCCACAAAAGAGAAAATAAGCGTGCTGTTGGCCGGTACGTCGGTAAGGGTGTATTTTCCACTGAGGTCAGTGGTTGTCCCTATGGTTGTTCCTTTGATCCTAATGGTTACACCGGGAATCGACTCTCCTTTGGCATTGGTAACCTTCCCTTTTACCTGTTTGGATTGCGGACTGTTAACTGAAGATCCTTTTGGTGTTTTTTTTGGATACAGGACAATTCGATGGTCAACTATTTTAAAAGCAATCTTCTTATCCTGAAACAGTCGGGTAAGAATATCTTTGATGCCGGCATCATTGGCTTTCAGACTGACTCGCTCATCCAATTGTATTTGATCGGCATTGTAAAAAAACACGAAATTGGTCTTCTTTTCAATTTCATTCAGTGCTTTTTCCAGTGTAGAGTTCTTAATATTAATCGAAAGCGTTGTTTGTGTTATTTGCTGTGAATAAACGCTCGCAGACTGAAGCAGGCTAAGAAGCAAAATAACGAACGGTGAACGCCTGATTAATAATAGTTTCATGTTGTTCCGCAGAAAAACATGCAATCGTAATTTTTTTTTCATAGATTTGCAGTGTTAAATTAATAAATGAATAGTTTCAACTATTCGTTTTGTTTACCTGCCGGGAAATGCTCCAACATTTCCCGGTTTTTGCTTAATTTCGTTTTTTTATCCAGATATCATTGCTATCCCTCTTAATCTTGATGGGAATCATGAGATTAACCAAGCCGAAAAACCGGTTAATGCCATCATCCTTGTACACCGCTCCCGTGAACACCTTCTGCCCAAGTTCAGTGTCCTGAAAATGGATGTTCACTTTGTACATTCGTTCGAGTGTTTTGGCAATTTCACTCAATGTTTTCTTTTTAAAGAAATATTCGCCTTTCCGCCAGGTCGTAACCATTGCGACATTGGTTTTTACAACCTGGTCATGTCCGGTTCTTTTGTCATAACGCCATTGTTCACCGGGTTTCAGTAGAACAGACGTTTCCTTTCCGGGAATATCTTTTATCTCCACAATGCCTTCAAGTAAAGTGGTTTCTGCCTGGTTGTCATCGGGATAGGCTCTGACATCAAACTGAGTTCCCAGATCGCTGACGCTCATGTTGGGAGTAATTACGCGGAAAACGCGCGATTTATTTTTTGTTACCTTGAAAAATGCCTCTCCTACAAGTTCAATTATTTGTAACTTCTTGTCCCGGGAGATATGATATTTTAGTTTGGAATCGTAATTTAATGCAACAAAAGTACCGTCAGGCAGGGTTAGTTCGGATTGCTGCCCAGGGGGGGTGCTGAACACAATAACCTGGCTTTGCAACTCGCCGGCTGAGAAGAATTGTTTTTCGCCCAGGAGATATCCGGCAATTCCAAATATGATTAAAATGGATGCCGCAACAGCGATACGTACAAATCGCCGAATGGCCAACCGTGATGAATTGGCCGGCTTACGGAAAATGGTCAGCGATTTGCGCTTGATATTCTGAAAATCGTCATCACTGATTTGAGTGTGGTTAATTTCGTTTTGTTTCCATTTAAGAACATAACCAATAAGCATTGCAACTGTTGATTCGCTGTTTTTCTTTTTTCCGGAGGAATATTCCTTCAGTGAATCTTTTGTAACAGAGTCCTGAAATTCCTTGTCGAAAATATGATCTGAGATATTTTTTTTCATCAGTTCCGGTTGTCCTTTTAATATAAAAAGCAAAACCGGACATAATATACCCCTCTCAAATTATAATTTTATGTTGTTAATCACATAACTCAAGGACAACCTAAAGAAAAAGAATGGCTGATTATGTGGTGGAATCCAGTATATCTTTTAATTTGTTTATGGCTTTCTGTAGGCTGTTTCCAACTGATTGGTAATTGATTTGCATAACTTCAGCCACCTCTTTATTGGACAGGTTTTTATAAAACTTCAAGTAGATAGTTTCTTTTTGCCTTGGGGGTAACTGGTTGATGGCCTGAGCTAATAGATCGAGTCTTAATTCTTTCTCTTCCTGATCGGTTTCGGTAGAATAACTTAGCCGGAACTCTTCTAACTGTTCATAGCCGATCTCCGTCCTTTTCATTTTGTTTGTCTTTCGCATGTTGGCAAATATTTTTTGCCGGAGTGATTTTAGAAGGTAGAACAGGATATTATCGGTAGGCGAGAGTTTTTCTTTTTTTCGGGCCAGTTCGAAAAACAGATCCTGTATGCTGTCTCTCACCAGGTAGTTATCGGGGGTGAACCGTTGCCCATATTCGAATAATTGTATGTGGTAGGTGTCGAAAATATAGGAAAAGGCTTGCTCGTCGCCACTTTTAAAACGTTCCCATAATTCAGCATCCAAATTTTTATACATAGGTATCGATAAGGCCCCTCTTGGTTAGTATCTATCAATAAATTCTAAAATGTTGCCCCAAAAGTATAAAAAACATAAAAAGCGAATATAGGTACGTAATCGTTACCTTTGATTTGATATACTTTAACATAAACACAAGGTTCTCAGTTTGTTATAAATAGCCACAAGAATCTTTAACTTAGTGTACGCATTATCTTATTATTTTAACGGGAGATAAGATATTCTGGTTTAGCCCCATGTTAACCGGATAATTTGTTTTCAGGATTCAAAACCAAACATTTTCTTCATGCTATTGTAACAGAAAAAAAACGACTGAAGATTCTCTTTATGCCGAAGGTTGTAGAAGTTCTAAGGAATGATATCATTTACTTTTCAGAAAAAACCTGTTATGTAATGATTTTATTTTTTGGAATTGTTAGTTCTTTGATTGGCTCATGGTTGCCAATGCCCCAGCTTCGCATATCAACAGGCCAGGGAGTGAAGACTGGCGAGGGTATTACTTCTGCTCAAAAACCTTATGCAGCTCTTCGGAGATGGTGTTGGCGAGGTTTTCAAAAGGGCGTTTGGCAATCATGGCGAGCATAGGATTCAGGTCGGCATCCACATGGACGTTCACCACGGTTTTCTGTTCGTTCAGCGTATCCGGTTCTAAGTGGATGAGCAGAGAGAATTTCACGGGGGTTTTTCCTTCGGGAACCAGCTCCAGTAGCGTCGAAGCCTCTTTCCGGGCAAATTTCAGTTTTAAATCAGCCATTCCTTTAATGGTAAATGAACAGGTCTCATTGTTGGATTGCCAGTTCACAATCTGCTCGGGCATCAGCTTTTCGTAGTTGTTAAAATCACTCAGAAATTGAAATACTTTATTTTGACCGGCTGAAATTACAGCCTTTTTTCCGTCTATTTTCATGGGCGTTATTATTTGTAGATTAATTGATTACGTTGTTTGCGCCGGATTATCCGGTATGGACATCACTCCATTTTTGCGGATCACTACGCCAGGCATAGAGCGAATCCAGCATGTTATTATCAATGAAGTTATGAGCCAGAGCAGCTTCCATCAAATAGGGATAGTCTGAAAGGCTTATAAGCCGGCAATTGGCTTTTTCAAAATTCTCTTCTGCTACCGGCAGATCGTAAGTGAAAACCGAAATCATGCCTTTGATGTTGATGCCGGCTTCGCGTAGAGCTTCCACAGCTGCCAGGCTGCTTTTGCCGGTTGAAACTAAATCCTCCACTACAACGGCATTTTGCCCGGCTTTCACAACTCCTTCAATACGGTTGGTCATGCCATGGGTTTTGGCAGCAGACCGGACATACGCAAAGGGCAGGTTCAGCTCCTGCGCTACCAGTATTCCTTGCGGAATGCCGGCGGTTGCAACCCCCACCACAAGATTGGCATCGCTAAAATTTTCTTTTACAGCTTTCACCAGCTCCTGCCGGATAAAATCGCGTATGGCAGGATAGGAAAGCGCTATGCGGTTGTCGCAGTAAATGGGCGAATGCAATCCCGAAGCCCAGGTAAAAGGCTTTTCAGGACTTAATTTTATGGCATTTATTTTCAGTAGATGCAGGGCAACTGTTTTGGCTGTTTCCGGGTTAACTATCATACGACAAAAGTAAAATTTTTCTCTGATTCGACCGGTAAGATTTTAGACTTTTCACTGCTTCCGTTTTCCATTACGATTTCTTACCTTTGTATTCAAATAATATTGTTATGTATTCTGTTTATTATCTTGATAACGTCCTGATTATTACTGAAAACAAAGAAAAGCATCCCGGTAATGAGCTTGTTTTTGCGGGGGAGAAAAAGGCACTTTGTTCTTTTGCCGAAGCCTGGATTGACAACGAAAATCGTCGCGATACGGTTGTCTGTGGCTACGATGTGGAAAAGATGTTTCATCATCTGAAAAAACATTTCAAATATGTAGAAGCGGCCGGAGGGGTGGTGTGCAACAGCGAAAACAAGCGGCTGTTCATCCGGCGGTGGAACATTTGGGATTTGCCAAAAGGGAAAGTGAACAAAAATGAAGATATAGAAGCCTGTGCTCTGCGCGAGGTGGAGGAGGAAACGGGTGTTTCAGGGCTACAGATAACCGGCGCGCTTCCCTCCAGCTTCCATTTCTATTTTTATAAGGAAAAGCTTTTCCTGAAAAAAACCTATTGGTTTTGGATGAGCACGCAATACGCCGGCGAACTGAAACCACAACTCGAAGAGGATATTACCGAAGTAAAGTGGCTGAACCCGGTGCAATGCCATGATGCTTTTTGCGAAACCTACCGCTCGCTGCGCGATAATCTCGAAGTTGCTGTTTGCGACATTCTTGGGCGATGAGCGTGTTGTTGACAAAATAGGAATTCGTTTTTCGAGTGGTTGAAACCAAAAGAAAATTATTTTTGTGCCTGTTTTCATCGTCTTTATTAATCCCGTTTGGTGAAATTAAAAATACAACCATGAGAAAAATTGTTTTTGCTACCAATAATTTGCACAAACTTTCTGAGGCGAAAGCTTTACT
>VAPE01020431.1_pt1 | contig 14652 bp, 14 predicted proteins | sample 3393911 | NCBI WGS metagenome assembly VAPE01 (sample SAMN08290436, study PRJNA428436) | hydrothermal vent metagenome | isolation source: Deep-sea hydrothermal vent chimney | place: Atlantic Ocean: South-mid Altantic Ridge | reverse complement strand
ATGGCTGACAGGATAATCGTTTATGCAGGTGGCAGGGTAAAGCAGGTGGGTTTACCTCATGAGGTTTTTGGTGATCCTGCGGGCCCCGATGTGGAGATGCTTGTTAATATGGCAGGGACTGCAAGTGTTCCGCCCGGTACGAATTTGCATCTGAATTGAAAGACAATACACGCCTATCTCAAAACCTGGGTTGACATTCATAAAGTCTTTATGATATCTTGTTAAACAGTAGGGATTTTCCTTATTTCTTGATTTCTCAAAATGAGCCATGAAGGCTTGAACAGACCGCGAAGGTTAACAACTTTTGTGGTCTTTTTCTTTTTTAAAAGGTAAAAGGCCCTCAGAAGCACCCATATTTTCTAACATGAAAAGGCCATGAAGGCTCATCACCATGAAGGTGAGCTTTCATGGCCTTTTTTTTTACCCCGAATGTTTGGAGGAGAGACAGGGACCAGAAGCAGGAAGGAGGTGATAAAAGGCACATCGGAAAAAAGTTGAATTGAAATGACTCGAGAGCAATCAATATTTACAAGGAGGTGGGAATGAGGAAGGGGTTTATACTTACAGTAATCTTTACATTTTTTCTACTAACAGGCACTTCTTACGCTTCCGACATGGATTCACTTATGGACCTGCTATTGAAGAAGGGCATCATCACACAGAAAGAGCATAAGGAACTCAAGGCAGAGATCAGGAAAGAAGCGAAAAAAGAGGACGAAAAAGTTACCGCTGAAGGCAGTTCTGCCACAAAATGGCCTGACAGGGTCTCAATCAAAGGGGCTGTTGCAGGTGAGTATCGCTGGGTGAAGCACAGCAATATGACAACCAAGGATAGCGACTCCACATCCGACCTTTATCTCAGGACGGTTGAACTATCACTGGAGGCAGAGCTTGCCGACTGGATTACGGCAGCCATAACCGTCAATTCTGAATGGATAGGCGATGACGTAAAACCGGGGAATGAGAAACTCACTGTTGATGAGGCAGTCATTACATTACGGAAAGAGGGTGTTCCTCTTTACCTGATTGCAGGTAAAAGGACACAGTCCTTCGGTGTATTTGAGAGCCATCTCGTCACAGACCCTATGACCCAGGATGCTTATGAGACAAAGAGGGCAGGGGTAACGCTCGGATACCAAAGGACGTTTATGGATCTTGATGCCTCGGTCACGGTCTACAAGGGTGAGGAGATAATGACACACCTCTTTGAATCAGGCCTCTTTGACTCAGACTCTATTTCAAGGGTCTCCGACCCTCCAGGGGGTGATGTGGGCTCTTATATCCTGAACATATCCATCACGCCCATAGCTGAGCATCTGCGTCTCTCCGCAGCTTATCTCTCAGAGCCCGGCAACGGGAAGAGGAACAACACCCTCTCCCTGTCAGCCACTTACAACTGCCTGTTCATCGACGGCCTCAGCATTGATGCAGAGTATATAACAGCCCTTCAGAGGGAGGAGTACCGGGACGCATCAACAGTACTTGCCGACAAATACAAGGAGAGGATTCTCTCTCTCGGAGCAGCCTACAGGGTGGCCGAACCTGTTGAAGTGGCACTGAGGTATGAGCACTTTGATGATGACGGCCTTGTTAAAGAGACGGGCACATGGTCAGTAGCGAACCGGTACAGTATCGGAGGTACATACACATTTTATGAAAACGAGGATCTGTGTGTATCATCCTATCTCGCCCTTGAGTACCGCAAGACAGACTATCGTTTATCAGAAACGGTAAAGGCCTCGATGGACGACAATAACAGCGAACTATATATGAGACTTGGTATGGAGTTCTAAATATGGAGTTCTAAATTGTGAGAGAAAAAAATTTTCAAACATCAAAACAGGGAGGAATCATTATGATGAGAGGACTATTTAAGACATTACTGGTAACACTAATTCTGTTAATTTCGGCATCCTTGGCATGGGCACACTTCGGTGTTATCATACCATCTGACGACATAGTCTCAAAGAAGGACAAAAAGAAGATTAGCCTACAGATAGAGTTCATGCATCCATTTGAAGGACAGTATATGGAGATGGCAAGGCCAAAGGCATTCGGTGTCATGGTAAATGGGAAAAAATACAACCTCCTCTCCACACTCAAAAAGAAGAAAGCAAAGGGATTTTCTACATGGGATGCAGCATACAGGATCAAGAGGCCGGGAGATTATGTATTTTATGTCGAGCCTGCCCCATACTGGGAGCCTGCAGAAGAGACCTTTATAATCCATTATGCCAAGGTTATAGTGGACGCATTTGAGTTAGAAAAAGGATGGGACGCCGAGGTAGGGCTCAAAACAGAGATAGTACCACTGACAAGGCCTTACGGCCTCTGGGCAGGCAATGTATTTCAGGGGATTGTGAAGGTTGATGGCAAGCCTGTACCCCATGCAGAGGTAGAGGTTGAATACTACAATGAGGGCGGAAAGATAAAGCCGCCTGCTGAACCCTATATAACCCAGGTCATAAAGGCTGACAAAAACGGTGTATTTACCTATGCAATGCCAATAGCTGGATGGTGGGGATTTGCCGCCCTCAATACCGCTGACTTCAAGTTAAAACACAAGGGAAAAGAATATCCCGTTGAGATTGGCGCTGTCATCTGGGTGAAAACAAGGAAAATGAGGTAGACATTATGCATATATCAGAGGGAGTTCTGTCGGCACCTGTCCTTGTGACAGGTGCCCTGCTTGCCGCAGGTGGTGTAGCAATAGGACTGAAAAAGATGGATTATGAGAAAATACCGGAGGTGGCAGTCCTTTCGTCTGCCTTCTTTGTTGCCTCATTAATACATGTGCCTATAGGGCCATCAAGTGTTCACCTGATTCTGAACGGGCTTTTGGGAATACTACTTGGCTGGATGGCTTTCCCTTCCATCCTTGTTGCCCTAACACTGCATGCAGTCCTCTTTCAGTTTGGAGGACTCACATCACTCGGTGTCAATACAGTCACTATGGCAACCCCGGGGGTCATAGCCTACTACCTCTTTAACCTGCCGATCCGGAAGGGTAATAACATTGTAAGTGCCGCCTCAGGCTTTGCTGCAGGTGTCACCGGTGTCGGCATTGGAGCCATCCTTGTTGCCATAGCTCTCATAAGCACAGGAGAGAGTTTCCTTGGCGTGGCAAAACTCATAGTAATTGCGCATATACCGGTAATGGTAATCGAGGGCATTATCACGGCCTTTTGTGTTATATTTTTGAAAAAAGTAAAACCGGAAATACTGGAGGTGGGGAAGTGAAAAAATTCAAGATTCAAAATTCAGGATTCAAGCTAATCCCGGGTGTTGTTACATTTTTATTCCTGCTTCTTGTTTCTTCGACTGTTTTTGCCCATAAAGTAAGCGTCTATGCCTATGCAGAGGACGGCAAGGTCTTTGCGGAGGGTTATTTTTCCGACGGCACAAGGACCAGGAACTCACTGATTGAGGTTTTTGATGCAAAAACGGGGAAAAAGCTCCTTGAAGGTAAAACCGATAATGATGGAAAGTTCTCCTTTAAGATCCCAGCGGCAACTTCCCTTAAGCTTGTCCTCCATGCAAGCATGGGCCACCGGAACGATTATACCCTCGATGAGGAAGAGGTAAAGGAGGCAATGGGGAGACAGGGGTCAGGAGTTAGGAGTCAGGAGTCAGGAGTTAAAGACCGCATGACAGAAAGCAAACCACAGTCCACCGCTCCGCTGACTGCCGCTTCAGGAGTGTCCTCTCCTGAAATAGAGGCGATAGTGAGCAAAACCATGGACAGGAAACTGCAGCCGGTGATCCGGATGCTTGTTAAGCTGCAGGAGAACAGTGAAAAACCAGGAATTACAGAGATATTGGGCGGCATAGGGTACATTATAGGGCTTATGGGGATTGTAATGTATTTTAAAAGCAGGAGGTAATTTAGGACGCAGATTTTCGTAGATTATGCAGATAAAACATTTAAAATGTTACAGACCCTGAACAAGTTTCCCGTACTTGATACAGGATGACAATTTATGGCTTGTATACAGACTTTTAAAATAAAAATCCTGATAATCTGCATTTATCTGCGTCCAAAATGGAGATTAAATGCATCTTGAGGAATTCGCAGAAGGCAACTCATTTTTGCACAGGCTTGACCCGAGGGTAAAGTTCCTGACCATAATGCCCTATATCCTCGTCATTGCCATTATGCATGGACAAAAGGGGCCACTTGCAGCTCTGGCCTTCTCAACCCTGTTGGTAGCCCTCGCAAGGCTCGACATGAAAAAACTCCTCAACAGGCTTGTTGTCGTAAATGTGTTTGTATTTTTACTGTGGGTCTTTATCCCCTTCAGTTATCCTGGAGAGACGGTCTTTCAAATAGGTCCCCTGACAGCTACCCGGGAGGGCATGCTCTATACCCTTTCCATTACATTGAAAACCAACGCCATAGTGCTTGCAACGATAGCAATCCTTGGCACTTCGGAAATCTTCTCACTTGCCCATGCACTTGTTCACCTGAAGGTGCCTGACAAGCTTGTTCCTTTGTTCTTTTTCTTTTACCGGTATATAAGCGTCTTGCACGGGGAATACGGAAGATTAAGAAATGCCATGGTAATACGCTGTTTCAGGGCAGGCACGAATATGCATACATACAGGACATATGCTTATCTTGTGGGAATGCTGATCGTTAAGAGCTATGAACGGTCTCAGAGGATTTACCAGGCAATGCTTTGCAGGGGTTTTAAGGGCAGGTTTCCTGTAATGAGCCATTTCAGGCTCAGGAAAGGAGATGTGGTATTCGGTTTGTTGATGGCTGCGGTAACGGTTTTGTTGGTGATTATTTAGGATCTGTGTATAAACTGCAGTCATCTGTCATTCCCACAAGCGAAGCGAGTCGGGAATCCTTTTTAAAGACAGATTCCGGACAAGCCGGAATGACGGAATAACGACAACTGCTGTTTTATATTCTTGTCATACCCGCAGTCTGTAGTCGGGTACTCAGAACTTACTGAAAAGACTGGGTCCCCGATCAAAGATCGGGGCACTCAGCCGGCATCCTCGTAAAAAGTTTCCTGCTGATGGGAGCAACCTCCATATGTTCCCCTCCCCTGGCAAGGGGCAAGGGGGGAGGGGGATAGGGATCATTATTAAAGTTTTAGGTTAAAATTAAAACAGTGAGGAAAATTTGATAGAACTACAGGATCTCAGCTTTACTTACCCTTACGGAAAGAGCGTATTTAATGGCTTGAATTTCTCTCTAAAGAGAGGGGAGCGGATTGGGCTGGTTGGTCCCAACGGAGCCGGAAAAACCACATTGTTCCATCTTATTGTGGGATTATTAAAACCTGACTCCGGAGAGGTAAGGATATTAGGAAAGAGACGTAAAGACGAAGAGGACTTCACCGAGGTCAGGCAGAGGATAGGCTTACTCTTTCAGGACTCTGATGACCAGCTCTTCAGCCCGACTGTTGAAGAAGATATAGCCTTTGGTCCGTTGAACCTTGGTAAAACCCATGAACAAGCGCGACTTGTTGTACAGGAAACATGCGAGATTCTGGGGCTTAAGGGATTTGAAAAAAAAGTCACTTACCGACTCTCCGGCGGAGAGAAGAGGCTTGTTGCCCTTGCCACTGTTGTGGCAATGGACCCTGAATGTTTTCTGCTTGATGAACCAACTGCAGGGCTTGACGAAGCAACAAGGGGGAGATTTTTAAACTACCTGAAAGGGCATACTGACACTTATGTAATTATATCCCATGACCGGGAACTCTTAAAGGAAGCAACTGATAAGCTGTACCGTCTGAACGACGGCAAAATCACCCCGGTTTAAAACATGAAAAAATGTGTCAAGCTCTCCGGCCAAAAGTCGGGGCTTTCGGCAAGGTGCATTGTAAATCACGAATTTGCATGAATTAACTCTTCATACTGAAATAGACAGACACTTAGGGGGAGCTTCACTTCATATTGATTAACGCCCGAATCAGTGATTTCATTTCATCCGTGTTCCATTCTCTATAACCGGATGCAATCCCGATTAAATTTCCCCTGGCATCGATCATGAATTGCATCGGGTGAGCCCGAACGCCATATAGGGCGGCCACCTGACCATCCTCATCCAGTAAGACCGGAAAAGGGAGCTCCTTACTGCTAAAAAACCTCTGAACAACCTCTCTCTTCTCTTTTATATTTACGGCCAGAAGGGCAAAGGGCTCTCCTTTGAAATGTTGGTACAGGTTTTCCAGGGAAGGCAACTCCTTCCTGCACAAGCCTCACCACGTGGTCCAAAAGCTGATGAGGACTACCTTTCCACGATATCGGCCAAGCTGAACCCTCCTGCCATCCAATGAGAGCAAGTCGAAATCAGGGGCCTTCTGAAGGTCGGCAATGGGAAAGATATCTGCCGCCTTCATCAGATCGGAAACGTTGACGACTGTTGCCCCTTTGGATGCGATGGCGTCTCTTGGTGTCACGGTCCAATCCTTCAGCCCTGCATATATACCTGCAAGCAGGAGAAGGATGCCAATGGCTATATAGGGTAGTTTCCTGCGCATTCCAAAAGCCTTTCTTTATAGGAAATTTAAAATTATTTTGACAGGATTTACAGGATTTCCAAAATACGAAGGAGTATCAATAGAGTTTAGTGAGTTGTCACCCTGAACGAAGTGAAGGGTCTCGTTTTCAGAGATTCCTCATCATTTCGCTCCTCAGAATGACAGACTATTAGTATTTCTATTTGACCCCTTCATGTTTTGGGTTTATCTACATATCCTGTCCATCCTGTCTAATTTTAAGTCTTTGTCCTAATGCACATGCCTTGCACTCATAGGCAGACCCAGCATATAAATACTGGTAAGCACAACAATCAGTGCGTAAAGGGACATCACAACGACCGTCTTATACGCCTGTTTTAAGGGCCAGCGAAAACGTCTGAGCTTGCGGTACATTACAAACATTGTAAAGCCGAGACCTCCTACTATTATGCTCATCTGGATGAAGAATATCGGTTCCAACCCCAGCAATGGCGGCGGATTCCAGTTGAGAAACAGGGATGTTCCGATACCCATACCCTGGAGAAAACGTAGAGTGGCAGGGACCGCAATAGGCCCTTCAATAAAAAGATGCTGGATATTGTGCGCAAGGTGAAGGGCTATTCCCATTGGAATAAATAGAAACGCAAACTCTGTAAACAGTCCCTGTGTCCGGAACTGCTCCCTCCCCAGCCACACCTTCAGGATGTAGCAGATGAGATAAAAAATTCCTACAGGCAGTAAAATGACAAAGAAAAAAATGATCGAATAGAGCAATGCAGGTGAGCTGATCCCTGTCCAGATACCCAGTTTGGCTTTTAGAGGCTGCCAGGAAGAGGTCATGGCAAGGGTCTCTACAATAACCACTCCCAGCAGGAACAGGGATGCCAGGGCTTCCGAACATGATTTATGAAGACTGTCATAGATATCTTTGCCGAACGTCCTCAGGCGAAGACTCAGATTGCGGCTGGGACAGGCTGGTTGACACTTCATGCAGAAATTACAGTATACGTTGTTATCCATTTGGTAGGGAGATTCCAGCATGGGGCATACATCCCTGCATGTCTTTTCCCCGTGAGCTGTACAACGGTCTTCCTTGCCGGCACGCAGCTCAATCGGTGAGACCATCGAATATATCCCTATAACAGCCCCGATAGGACAGATATGGCGGCAGAAGGAGCGTCGCTGATAGATCATACTGAAGATCACGGCTGCTATCAGGATGGAAACGATCACAATAGCGGTAATCACGGGTTTACTGTCAAAGGCCGTAATGGCAAAAGCCCATGTCAGGAGTACAAAGGCAAGGGTCTGAAATCCCATATTCTGCAGCCGGCGCGGTAGTTTCCGGTTCAGGGAGATGAACTTCTGAGACAGGTCTCCCAGGGCTGCAAAGGGGCACATCATACACCATAAGCGCCCTGCAATAATAAAACTGAAGATGAGAAGGCTCCACCAGAGGGTCCATGTAAATACTGTAGCTATGTTCCTACGTCCGTCCTGAATATCGAAGAAACCGAGATAGATAATTAGCAGAAAGACGGCAAGGGTAGGAATAATGAAGATATACCTGAAATACTTATAGGTGACAAGTCGCCTAAACCATTTTATTTTCAGGAGGTCTCTTCCCCCTGCACCCTGCTTTATCCGATCAGGAGGGGAGGACCTGAAACGGATCATTATGATCCCTACCCCAAAGAGGCCCAGGATAACCGAAAGCCAACTGATAAAACGGGTTTTCGAAGCCCGCTTATTAAAATCCTGTATAGATGCCCCTGCATAATGGAAGTGGTTATTATCCTTGGACGGATCAAACCCCGAGACATAGCTTGCAAATACAGGCTTTACAGGGTTGCCGTAGATATCCCTGTCAGCCGGTGAACCGATGCGTATTGTCTCCTCATTGCTTGCCCACACATCCGTATGTTCCTTGTTATTCCGGGAATGATCGTGATTGGCATGAGCCTTATTCAGGGTAAAGATCCCGTAATGATCCAGTGTATTACCCACGAGGAGGAGCATATTATAGGCCTTTCCTTCCCCGAATGCCACGTCCTCAGGGTCATTGGTCTTCAGGGGAAAGGCAAATTCATAGGTATAAAAGTCCCCCTGATAACTGCCTTTTGACAGGATATGATCTTTCTTGTCAAATGCGAGATAGAAGCTCTTGTCCTTACGCTGCGTGAAATACCTGTCGCTTATCTCACCGTTCGATTTCATAACCTTGGCATCCCTGTAAGACCCCAGCATGCCGAGATTCGGATCGTCTTTGAACATCAGGGCAACCCAGTAGGGGGTGTCGGTCTTTACGGCGAAATAGATGTTCTTGTCGTCAATCTGCGACCAGACCTCAGCATAGTAGTAAGGTTTCAGGTGTGGCTGTGAAGGTGCGTGAGGTTTGTATGTTCCCAGATAAAAGTACTTATGTCCGGTGTTCTTCCATTCTTCAGGCCCTATTCTGCCGTCTATCTTGATGGTATTGCCTGTCCTGCGGGCTATAAAATTTGTGTTATTGGAAATCAGTGTGGGTTGAATAGAGGTTGTCATAGCGTTGAAATCCGACGGATTGTATTTGTAAAGGAGCTGCCCCGGAGCTGCTCCACAGCCATTGGCAAGATAGAGGTTGCCTGTCGCGGCATCGACGTCGAGTACAAGTCGATCGACTATGAAATTTACCGGCCCGAGATGGTACTTTCCATTATAATCAGAAAGAGGTTGTGATTGAAACTGATATATGAGTTTCCCATGAACCTTTTCCAGCTTGCGGAATGTCAGGGGCAATGGCGGGTCAGACATGGCCTTCTTAAGGAACCCTGTTACAATCGCCTGAGCAAGTGCCGGTGAGATATTCGCCTTGGATTTTTGTATTAAAAGATTCCCCTGATCATCCAACCGGTCGTTTTGGACTACCAGCGCAGGGTCTTCTGAGAGAATGACATCCTTACCCCCGCAGGCATATACCCAACCGGGTTGAGAGAGGAGGACTATCAGAGTCAAAAGCATAATTACCGTGTATCTTTTATACATTGTATCTTATAATCCAAAGCTATAGATTATGCTACCAACACAACTTGTAAAAGAAAGACGCAGAAGCAGTCAGATTGCCCGGAAATGTCATCTCCGGTTTTATCGTCTCTGTCCCGGGGCTGTGTGTGTTGTTTTACGTATGTTTAGCAGGAGAAGTCCGCCGGTCAATCTCCGAAACAGCAATATACACAACGCCCATGTAAAGTTCGATTATATAACCCTGTAGCCTACATCCTGAACCGCCTTTTCCATGGCTTCCCTGCCTGTCTTTGAATCGTCATAAATAACCCTTGCAGAACCTATATCAACCTCTGAAGAACTAATCCCTTCAATACCGTCAATCGCCTTCTTCACCCTCATAACACAGTGCTGACAGGTCATCCCATCGATTTTTAAAGTAATTTCAGCCATTTTGCTACCTCCTTATTTATTCTCTATCAGTTTTATAAGCCTTTCTGACTTCATCGCTCCACTCACAATACGTCCGTCGTCAAAAATAAGGGTTGGAGTACCGTTTATTCCGAGTTTCCTTGCAAGCTTTATATTTTCATCGACAGCCTTTGTATCACAGGAAGGTTTGGGTATCTCTTTTTTGGCATAAACGTCTTCAAGCAGCTTAATGGCCTTCTCATTGGACTTCTCACAGACAATTGTCTTTGCCTTATCATAGGCCTGAGGATGTAGCTGCCGGATCGGGAACATCTTTAAATAAAAAACGATGTCTTTTCTCTTTTTAATGATCTGCTTCATCTCCGGATGAAGTTTTGCACAGTAGGGTCAATCGGGGTCATCGAAGACTATGACCTTATATTTGGCCCTGGGGTCACCCATAACGAGGGCATCCTCAAGGGGTATCAGAGAGGTGTCTACTCTATTTATCTCATTGAACTTCTTTTTTGTCAGGTTGGTTTTTGTCGCTATATTTATTATGGAACCTGAGACGATATTCTCTTTTGCGGAATCGATATAGAGTATAAACTTTTTACCTCTGCTCTCCATGGTGACTTCCCACAACCCCTCTACAGGAGCCGGCCCTACAGAGAGTATTTTAACATCAGGAATGACTCCTTTCAGCACCTCTCTCGCTCCTTCCTTTGTCAGGACCTCTTTGTTTGCGCCAAAAGCACTATTGTGGATGCCCTGAAGCATAAATATCGAGGCTAAAAGTAAAACAACGACCGATTTAAGTCTCATCTTCTTAAACATATTCTCACCTCATTATCATAGTTTCGTCCATGATACTATTAAAAAATGAATAAATTATGAAGAAGGTGATAAGGGTGAGGTGAAGAGAATTTGCTTTTTGAAGCATGTTTAAGTGTTAGCGTCAGCACAAGAGTTGTAAAACTTCAACAATTCTCCTAAGAATCCCGGCCTCTTTTGTGTTTAACAGGTTTTGCAGCCAGGACCGGCAAAGGTTTATATGAATTCATAAACACTGCCACCCCGAACTTGTTCCGGGGTGGCAGAACCATATCTATTCATGCATTCTGTAGTACCATTCAATGAAAAAACAACGTGTATCAGGCCCTTACTTCAAGGATTTAATATACTCTATCAAAGCCTTTGCATCGGCATCGCCAACACCAAGATGCGGCATGGCACTGTAACCCTTGACAACTTCTGCCTCGGGTTTTGCAATGCACCGAAGAAGATAGGCATCGTCAGCCGTTACTGTTGTCCCATCCGTTAGTTCGACACGAGACCCCATAAGACCCACCAGAGGAGGTGCATCACCTGGAACACCTTCGCCATTTTGGCCATGACACTCGCTGCACAGACTATCGTAAAGCTTTTTCCCTTTCTCTGCTAACACCGTGGACGCTGCTGCCGGTGCGAGGGTGGCCTTCTGTTTTTTTACCGGCTCTTGTGTACATCCTGCTACTATCAGACCCACCCAAACCAACCCCACAAGCAGGACCGGCAGCTGATATGAACCTGCTTTTTTAAATACACTCAGCATATGTTAAGCCTCCTTTCCCGACTGCTTAAAATCCCAACAGTGCATTTAATATTAGTGCATTGTTGTCAGAAGCATTACGTCCATTGCCGTCGTAGTTCTTACTGGAACCGTTGAACTTGAAGTATGCGGTGTATTGTAATGACAGGCGTACATTTTCCCAGGGCAGATAATCCGCCTGAATAGTTATACCATTGGTGTCCGGTTTGCTATCGGGTTTAAATCCATCCGGATCGATCTCATTATAGAAATCACTTTGATCACCCCGCACCAATACCAGGCCTGCGCCCAGCCCATAACGGTGTTGATAGAACCAGTTGGCATCCATGTTGACGAAATGCGTTGTCAGAGAGGAGCTGGTACCTTCAATATCACTGCGCTTCTCGCGGACATAGCGGGCGTGAAAGGTATAGACCGAGTTGCCCTTATAGATTTGGTACTGGCTGTCCAGCCCCGTGTCAAGTACATGCTGGTCATTATCCGTGGTAAAGGAACCGGGATGATATTTAGAGTAAAATCCGAAGGTACCGATCTCGAGGTTATCGATAGGCGTCCAGGCAAATCTCCAGTAAGGAGCCCCACCCCTGATTGCATCACCTGTAGCGGGCGTATTACCCAGCTTGGCGGACTGGTAGACACCCAGATACCCATACAGCTTATTGTTCCAATAGTCATAGGCTCCGATGCCGAGCACATTGGTCATGACGTCATCACTGGCAAGGAATGGCATTAACGGATCAACCCCGGTTGAGTTCTCGACATACGGCCACCCATAGCCCGGTGTGCTGTTCCAGAGATCTTCAAACGTCGGACCGTTATTAAAATCGATACCCCATACGTGGTCGCCTGTCGTACCCGTATAACGTATATCACTCATGTCCATGCTTATGTCGCCGCCTGAATCATAAGTAAGCTGCAGAAATGTCCCCAGATGAGGGGTAATCCGGCCGGCGTAGTAAACGCCAAACTCCTTGGGAAAGTTTGCGTTTGTTTTATCCTGCCCCGGCAGTGCTCTGGATATGTAACTCTCATCAGCCTGAACGATTAGCGACAAATTCGGGATCTTGTTGATCGACATTCCCGGCATGGTCTGAGAAGGCGCAATCTCAACCTGAGATAGGTTTGTCGACGTGTATCCGCTGAGCTTGAACTGGCGACCGAACGCTGTAAGCCCGGGATAGGATGTGTGACAGGCCGAGCAGGCAACGCCTGTCTGGCGGCTGAAGCTGGGAACGGCAAAGGCCGATCCTGAACTGAGAAGCACAATGGCAATGCCGAACAGCCACAGTGCTGAAAATAGTGTACGTTTCATGATAAGTCCTCCTGTTGTTTTTTTACAAATTTTTCAGGACTCCACTCAACAACTCACTCATAACTTTATTCAGGCATTCTGAATCGTCATTTCTACAAAGGTGTCAGCCTTCACACTTACCCCATCACATCACAAAACGGGTTTTCATGAAAGGTTGCTTCGACAAGAGAAGGGAGAATTGCAAAATCCCCACCTCCTTTCTCTTAATTTTCCTTCTCCCTTGCTTTCTTATACCCCATATTTATACCATACCCCCCCATGGTATATCAAGAGTAAAAAAACAAACTCCAAATCTTCAATCTGTTACCCTTCTTTTTAAGTTCAAGTACGAATTTTCGACTCCCGAATGCGTTCGGGGTTGCGGGAATGACTAATGACGGTTATTTATGCACAGACTCTAAGTAGTTTTTCTAAACTTTGTAACTAAATCCACAATCTCTTCAATCTTTTTTTGTTTTTCAACCTCTGAATCGCCTTTTAGGGCGTGGGTAACACAACCCTCAAGATGTTTTCGTAATATCTCACCCTCAACCCGTAATATAGCCCCGATGACGGAATGTAATTGCGTCAGGATGTCCACACAATATCTCTTTTCCTCGATCATCTTTTGCACCCCGCGAATCTGTCCCTCGATTCTCCTCAGGAAGACCAATTGTTCTTCATGGGTTGTAAGCTGCTTCATCTCTTTATTATCTCTTTTTTTCATAAACCTCTTATTCCTCCCATTCTTCAGTTTTTCTTTTTATTTAGAATCCATGTATAAACTTAATTTTTCTATCCGGCAGTCCGGCAGTATTTAAGCTGCAATCCTGTGTCTTTATGCCTTCCGGATGCCCCGAACGCTGTCGGGGCATGACGACAAAAAACAATTTATGGTCAGACCCTATTATGTTATAAATACCATACCCCCCCTACACTATGTCAAGAATATGAAGGCACTTCAGGGACTTTGTTGCATACTATGCATAACTATTGTCAGGCAAGAAAAAAAGGAATAGAAGAGTCAAAGAACTAAAAGAGGACAGCCACCGGAATAGAGTAAGCCAAACCCGTGCATTAATTGTCTATAGGAGTGCAAGAGAATTGAGTTTGTCTACTGCTGAAATAGCCGGACGCTTAGGGATAGCTACGTCCACTGTCACACGTGCAATTGCGCGGGGCGAGGCACTAAATAGAGTCTGTGTACAAATTCAATTTTTCTATCTGTCATTCCGGTAGTCCTTAAAGCCGGAATCTATTGTTTTCAATAAGTTTAGGATGTCCCGAATGCTTTTGGGGCATGACAAAAATAAAAAATGGCAATTTTTACACAGACACTAATTACATTCCTTGCTTTCATCCCCGACCAAAGGTCGGGGCTTTCGGCAAGGTGCATTGTAAAGTAATTCCGATCACGTTATGACATCTGGTCATATGCCTGCCCACTTGATAACTTCGTTGATCCAGATTCTCTCCGGCGAGTAAAAAAGCCCATGTCCCCGGCCTGTGTTGAAAACAACTTCCTTACTTTCTATGTCCGGGGCTAAGTTGAAAGCCTCTTGACAGCTTCCCGCCGAGCGGTCATCAGCTTCATAGATTGAAAGAATACGCCCACGTAATCGTTGGGCATGTGTTTGTAAGAATTTCTCATAGCTCCGCCTGAACCTTGTTCCCTTCTTGGCACAACCGGCCATGACCACAAAGTTTATCTCCCTCTCCCCTAAAATACTCGCCACAGTCAGCGCCATAAGCCCTCCTTTGGAGTGACCAATAACTGTAATCTTCTTCCGGGGCACGCCTTGATCTAAAAGACGGCTAACTTGCCGGGCAACCTTATTTGCATACTGGCCTATTCGAACTCTTCTTAGTCGTGCTTCGCTGATTACCACAAAACCTTT
>VAPE01020500.1_pt1 | contig 14674 bp, 8 predicted proteins | sample 3393911 | NCBI WGS metagenome assembly VAPE01 (sample SAMN08290436, study PRJNA428436) | hydrothermal vent metagenome | isolation source: Deep-sea hydrothermal vent chimney | place: Atlantic Ocean: South-mid Altantic Ridge | reverse complement strand
GGTTTGTCGCTGGTTACCGGAATCCGTAATATTTTGGCCGAGACATCCGAAGTGGTTTTGTCATTGGGCTTTGAAGTCCAAAATACGGTAAAAGCCATTTATGGTGCCGATATTCTGGCGCTGGCAGGATGGTTTCAGAAACGCAAAAAAGGACACGCTTACTTTTTCCCGGGACAGTTTAGCGACCGTGCCGGAGCTTATTATGAAAAGTACGGCTACGAGCGTACACGCAAAGGAATGGCACGTTGGTATGCCAACGCCATCGAAAATGCACGTCTTGATCCCACAGCTCAGGAATATCACAATCCCAGTCCCGATCCTTACGCCACAGCATTGAAGATGAAACCCAACGGGAAAGCTTTTGTCGATCATCTGACGGTGCTGGATTGTTCCAAAGTGTCGGATGCCGCTTCGGGCATTACCATTTGTTCCGAAGAAGGACTGAAACGTATCGGCGTGGACAAGAAAGATGCCGTGGAGGTTATCGGATTTGGCCATGCCGTTCGCGACATTACCTCCGACCCTACAGACTTAACCGAACTGGAAACCATTAAATTTGCTGCAAATCAGGCTTTGAAAAATGCCGGTATCACCATCGATCAGGTAGGAACCATCGAAACCCACGACTGCTTCTCCATTGCCGGGATAATGGCTGTGGAAGCACTCGGCCTTGCTGCCAAAGGCGAAGGTGCCGACTATGTAGCCGAAGGCAAAACCGGACGTAACGGAGAACTGCCTTTTAATACTACCGGCGGATTGATTGGCTGGGGACATCCCACAGGCGGAACGGGTGTGCATCAGGCTGTTACTATTTGGCAACAACTTACAGGGAAAGCCGGTGATGCACAAATTGAAATCTCCAAAGACCGTCCCTACGGGCTGACCATCAACATGGGAGGCGACGATGTTACCGTTACTTCCATCGTGTTTAAAAGAGGGGAATAAAAATTTATTTTCTAAAATTGAAAAAAGCCGCTTCAGGTTTTCCTCAGCGGCTTTTTTGGGAAATGTCGTAATGTGAAATAAACTTCAGGTGCTATAGCGGAAAGTTGGTAAAAATATCATTTCTACAGGCGAAGTTGTTACAACTATTTACATTTTAAAACATGTTGCATTTGATATTTGGCAGCAGCCACATTGGGCCCTTTCAATACACTTTTGAAAGCTTTACAAGCATCTGTTTTGTCGCCTTTTCCCTGATAAGCTTGTCCCAGCGTAAAATAAATATCTGATTTTTCGGTATTCTGAAGTCCCAAAGCCTTTTTGGCAGCACCTATAGCAGCGTTCCATTTTTTCAAACTCAGATTGGCAAGAGCTGTATAATAATATAAATCGGCGTTAGAAGCATGATACTTTTTGGCATCTGTTAAATATCCCAGGGCCTTTTGCGGATGCCTTTTTTGCAATTGTTCTGCACCCGCATTGAGTAAAGTTGTGAATGTTATATATTTAGCATTATCATAAACTTTCGCTGCTTTAGAATTGGTCGTAGCAATTTCTTCGATTTTATTTACCATGGTCATCATGGTAGCCATGTCTTTTTTCTCTTTTGCCACAAGGCTTTTTCCGTAATAGGCATGGTAAGAGGAAGGATTTTCTTTCAAAGCCAGGTCGTATTGAACCAAGGCAGCATCCGGTTTTTTCTGATTTAAAAGAGCATTTCCCTTTGAGGCATAAACACGGGCAATATAAATATGGGCATAGTTCTTTATTTTCGCATTATTGGTAGAGGTAGCCATGGCTTTAGCCTTTTTTAACTGATTAATAGCCTGGTCAAAATCTCTTTTTTTGTAAAAAGAAATTCCATTCCAAAAATAGGAGGCAGTGAGTTGTGATTCTACCTGTGACTGAAGATTAGCAGCATCAGGACCAACAGTTTTGCACATCTTCAGCGCTTTTTCGTACAGATTTACAGCCTGTCCAAAGGCCTTTGCCTTGAACTGTGTGTTTCCCTGGTTAAATATTTCTCCGGCATCAGTAACCGATTGGGCAAACAGCCCCATTCCAAACATCATGAGCCCTACAAGAAGAGCCGATTTTACAACAGATTTCATTTCTTTTAGTAGTTTTTTAATTTAAAAAATAAAAAGTTCTGCAAGATAATAAAATCCTACACTTGGCAAATGTTAAATAATTTTAAAGCAAACTTCCGGTATTTATAAAATTTCCGTCAGGATATTTCCGTCTTTCTTTTATCTTTGCCCCCGATAATCATCCCCGATGGCCATCGGGGATGATTATCGGAAAAATGCCTCCTTAGCTCAGCTGGTAGAGCAGCTCATTCGTAATGAGCAGGTCGTGGGTTCGAGTCCCATGGGAGGCTCAAAAAAAACCCGGACATTTTGCCCGGGTCTTTTTTTTGCAATATTTTCCGTTATTCTAACTGTTTATCTTTTTTGAACCATCGTTTCATGGCCACTTTTCCGGAATAAAGTGCATGATACATAGAGGGAACAATGACAAGCGTCAGGAAAGTAGCAAAGGTCAGGCCAAAAATTACCGTCCATGACATTGGACCCCAAAATGCAGTGTTGGGGCCTCCAAAGAATAGTTGCGGGTTAAAGTTTTTCAGCAGAGTGATAAAGTTGATGTTCAGTCCCACGGCCAGCGGAATCAGCCCGAGCACTGTTGTGATAGCTGTAAGTAAAACGGGACGTAATCGTGTTTTTCCGGCTACCACAATGCACTCCATAGCTACATCCATTGGAAGTTCATCGTCCTCGGCAATACCCATTTCTTTTTTCTTACGTAGTTTTACCAGTCCGATATAATCGATCAGAACAATAGCATTGTTCACCACCACACCGGCCAGCGACACCAGTCCGATGCCTGTCATCAAAACCACAAAATCCATGTGGAAAGTCGCCAATCCGCCAAATACACCAATGGTACTCAAAATAACACTGAACATGATAATGGAAGGTTTCACAAAAGAGTTAAACTGACTGACAAGAATAATCATAATCAGCGCCAGGGCAATAAGCATGGCCCGCATAAGGAAATTAGCTGCATCGGCCTGAGCTTTATGTTCACCCGTAAGACTGTATTTATACCCGGCAGGCATGGGATAGTCTTTAAGTAGTTTTTTGATCCGGGTATTAATTTCATTAGCATTGTAGCCTTTTATCACATTGGAGTGCAGGGTAATGACGCGTTTGCGGTCGATACGGGTAATGGCACCGTAAGTGGAACCATATTTGTAATCGGCAACAGCCGAAATGGGTACCTGAATAATTTTACCGGAAGATTGCGAACGGAATGTAATGCGCTGGTTCATCAGGTCGGAGATGTTATAACGGTATTTATCCGCCAGCATCATCCGTATTTTGTATTCATCTTCTCCCTGTTTAAAATTGGAAATATCTTTTCCGAACAGGGCGGTTCGTATGGCATCTCCTATTTGTCCGGTGGAGAGGCCAAAACGGCGGGCTTTGTCGCGGTTAATTTTCACGAGTAGTTCCGGTTTTCCCACATTCAAATCCATGTCAAGACCTTCGATACCGGGAATATTTTTTCTATTAATCAGCGCTTTAATACTGTCGGTAACCCAGAGCAGTGTGGAAAACTTTTTTCCACTGATTTCGATATTAACAGGGTAGCCCACGGGCGGCCCTTCCCGCTGTTTCTCGAGAGAAATGTTAACACCCGGATATTTCCCAATCAGCGTATCGGCCAGCCGGCGCATAATAGTAAAGGTATTAATGCCATGCCTGTTCTGAAATTCCACAAAGTTTATGGTGATGATGCCCTTGTTGGGTGCACCGCCACGGCTGGTAAAGCCTTCGTTCTGTCCCACGGCTCCCTTTCCGGTAACAGTCAAAACCGACTTTACAATATTCATATCAGGCTGAATGAGCTGGTAAACTTTTGCCTGAATCACCTGCATTATGGAGTCGGAAACCCTGATGTCGGTACTGATGGGCATTTCGGCAATCACATTAATGAGCTTTGGCTGTGAAGAGGGGAAAAAGTCCACTTTAGGTTTACTTCCAAAATAAAACCCAATAGTCAAAAACATGAGAATAAAAGTACCGGCTATCATCCAGTAAGCATTGTTCTTTCGAATGGCAAACCGGATAAATTTCAGGTATGTGTTTTCCAACCATACCAGAAATACTTTTTGAAACCAGATAGCGAGTCGTGTGAGGAAAAGGAGATTCAGCAGTCCCAAAATGGCAGCAGCTACCATCAGCGAGCCGGCAATATTCCATTTGGCTACGAAAGCCACCACCGCAAGAAGGATAAACATTGCGGCCAGCCGGAAACTTCTTTTTGTCTTGGGCAACGGATTGTTGTCACCGGGCTTATAAAAATCCACAAAAAGAACGGGAACAATAACCAATGCGTTGAAAAGCGAAGCAGTAAGTACGACGATAAGTGTAATGGGCAGGTATTTCATAAACTCGCCCATGATGCTATGCCAGAAAACCAGCGGCAGAAAGGCCGCCAGCGTGGTTGCCGTGGAAGAAATAATGGGCATAGCTACCTCGCCAACACCTTGCCGTGCCGCCTCTTTTACGGGATAGCCCCGCTGCACAAACCGGTAGATATTTTCGGTAACCACAATGGCATTATCCACCAACATGCCGAGGGCAAGAATCAGCGCAAAAAGAACCATCATGTTGATTTTGTAATGGGCGATACCCATCACCATAAAAGCCATAAGCATCGACATGGGAATGGAAAAACCCACAATAAGCGAGTTGCGTGTGCCCAAAAACAGGAAAAGAATAGCCACAACAAAAATTATCCCCATGATAATACTATTCTCCAGGTTGTTAATCTGCTTTTTCACTTGATCCGATTGGTCGTTGGTGATGGTGATTTTCAGGTTGTCGGGGATAAGTTTTGATTTCCGCGCATTTTTCAGAATCTGAAAAACCTGAGAAGTAGTGGAGAGAAGATTTTCTCCGCTTTTTTTCACAATCTGCAAGGTAACGACCGGCTGTTTGTCGAGATACGAATAACTATCGCGCTTTTTAAAACCATATTTTACCGTAGCAATATCGCGCATATAGACTATATTACCCTTATCGCGTTTTACAATAATATTTGCAATTTGTCCGGGGTTTTTGAATTCGCCGATAATCCGGACAGAGCGGTCTATTTTTCCAATTTTGGCTTCCCCGCCGGAGATAGATATGTTTTCAAATTTTATGGCATTTTCCACATCGGTAAAGCTCACCTGCATGGCTGCCATTTTGAAAGGATTCAGAAAAATTTTCACTTCCCGATCGGTAATGCCGGTGATGTTTACTTTGGAAACTTCGTAAATAGACTCAAACTCATCTTTCAAATCGTTGGCAAACCCTTTTAGTTCGCTCAGGCTGAAATTTCCCGAAAGGTTTACGTTGATGACCGGGAATTCCGATATATCAATATCGGTAACCTGCGGATCATTCGGCAGGTCGTCAGGCAGATCTTTTTTTGCTTTGTCCACCGCATCTTTTATGTCGTCAAGTGCTTTACGTATGTCAACATTGGTATGAAATTCCACAAAAATGCTGGAGGCATCCTGTGAAGAGATAGAAGTCATTTTTTTTATGCCTTTTACCGATTCAATTTGTTTTTCTAACGGACGGGTAACCAGGTTTTCCATGTCGATGGGCGGGTTGCCGGGATATATGGTCTGCACCATTACCGTGGGTATTTTGATGTCGGGAAACAACTCTTTGGGCAATGACACATACGCAATAAATCCGAAAATTATGGTAGCTATGGTAAAAAGATAGACCGTATTTTTATTGTTGAGCGCCCATGTGGAGAGTTTAAAATCCCGGATAACCTTATCAGTTTTTTCTTTCTTTGTATTCATGCCTCACTGTTTAAAAAAGCTTTAAGTTTTGATTTTGCTTCAACAGAAAACTATTTCTGAATATTTAAAACAGAACCGTTCGTTACGTTGTTATATCCTTGTGTGATAATTGTTTCTCCTGCTTTCAGGCCACTTATCACTTCTGTTTTCTTTTTAAACGATTTTCCTATTTTCACATAACGTTTTCGGGCAATTTTTTGGCCGTCTTCCGTAGTAACCACATACAGATAATAACCCTGAATGCCTTCACGAATGATAAAGGATGGTACCACAATAGCTTTGGGATTGGTATAATCTTTAATCCGGATAATTGCCAGTAGATTAGGCTTCAACAACTGTTTCGGATTGTTTATTTTCAATTGAAGTTTAAAAGTCCGGCTTTGTTTGTTGATGACTTTCCCGATGCGATAGACCTTTTTGTACAGAACAATGGAAGGAAAAGCGGAAAAGCGAACCTCAACGGCATCCCCTTCGTGAATAATCGGCAAATAAGCTTCCGAAATCTGCGCATTCACATAAAGCCGGTTCAGGTTTACCACATGAAAAAACCGTTGACCCGGGATGGCCATCTCGCCGACTTTTAGATCGATGGCATCGACATATCCATCGATGGGTGATTTAATAAACGAACGTTGGTATTGCGTTTGCAGCGTGCTGAGTTTGTTTTGGAGACTTTCATAATTTGTTTTGGTTTGAAGGTACTGTAGTTCGGAACCGATTTTTTTCTTCCAAAGTAATTTCTGCTTTTTGTAAGTGTAGGATGCCAGTTCCAGCGAAGTTTTCAGCTCCCTGATATTGTCCTGCATAATATCTGAATTAAGCTGTGCCAACAGTTGGCCTTTTTTAACACGGTCTCCCGCTATTACAAAAATTTTTTCAATCTGTCCGTTTACTTCCGGGCTTATGTAAGCTTCATGAACACTCTCTACTTCGGCGGAAGCATCGAAGAAGTGGTTAAAAACGGTCGGCTGCAACTTATGGACATTCACTGTAACTTTACGTCCGGTGGTAATCACCTTGCTTTTATTTTTTTTATTTAATTTTTGCTGCAACCTGTCGATTTTTTTATTGATGGCGGTAACCTGCTTTTGGTAATTAATAATTTGTTGTTCCGTTTTAGGTTTGTTCTCGTGTCCGCATGAAGCCATAAGGAAAAGCAGGGCTACGAGAAAAAGGCTGATTTTTTTCATATTATTTTGTCAATTTTAATTGTTCAAGATTTTTATTTAAATATTCAATTCCCATCGGGGTAAGAATGCCATGCAAATGGTATAAAAACATTTCTTTTGAAAACTCGTGAGAATAAACTTCTTCCTGGCTAAACAGGTCGCTTTCAGACAGGTTTTCGATGCGCAAAACGTTGAGTTTGGTGATAATTTCTTCATTAAGCTCTTTACGGTAAAAGCCTTCACGTTTCCCTTTTATCAGGTTGTTCAGGGTGGTTTCCCATATTTTTGCACGTTTTATCCGTTTGAGTCTGGAATAAATTTCAGGATAATATTTTTTTAAGTCGAATTCGAGCGACGGGTTGTATTCTTTCAGCATTTGGAGATGAAAGCGAAAAATTTGGAACATCTCCTGCAGTGCATTTTCCGAACTGTTTTTTTGTTCCTGCAGACGGAACTCGTTAAATATTATTTCCTGTTCTATAACTGCATTCACGAGATGCAGCTTATCCGAAAAACATTCATAAAGCGTTTTTTTGGAGATGCCGAGTTCATGGGCAACATCGTCCATAGTAATACTTTTGATGCCGTATTTGTTATAGAGTTGTGCCACTTTGCGGATGATATCCTTGTCTTTTGTATTCATGGTTATTGTGCTTTGGTTAAGAGGATTTCGAGTTTTTCAGCCGATTTCAGAAGATTTAGCCCTGCGGTGATAAAATCACTTTCTGCATTGAGGAACTGGTTGTGTGTGTTCAACAAATCGAGGCTTGAAGCCATTCCATGGGTATATTTTTCGATTGTTATCCGGTAAATTTTCTCCGCCACCTTGCGGTTTTTCAGTTTGTTTTCGTAAACACTCAGAGAATTATAATAATCGTTTCTTGTTGTCTGGTATTGGATACCAAGTTGAGTGGCTGTTTGGCGCGCCAAAACCTGTGCCTGCTCATAGGCAATTTTGGCCTGTCTTAGTCTGGCTATCCGTTCGCCACTCGACAAAATGGGAATACTCATAGTAATACCGTAAGAGGCGCTCTGATACCATTTTCCCGATTGAAAAAAATTCCACATATCACGCTGTGCCTGTGTTTGATAGTTTACAATGGCATTGATAGAGGGAACAAAAGCCACTTTTGCGAGTTTCACCTGTAAATCGAGCAGCTCTTTATTCGTCATTACAGACTGGAAATCGATGTTATCAGTAAGGTTAAAAGACTGTAGCAGAAGCGGATTATGTGTTTTAATACGAATAAGTTGCGGCAACGTTTGAGTAAGTGCTATGCTGTCGTTTTCTCCCAAGCCGAGATAAAATTTCAGATAAGCCTGTGCAATACCATACTGATTTTTCAAAAAAGTCCGGGAAGCCTGCAGGTTGGCAACCAACAGGTTCATTTGATCCACGTCCACATCTTTGGCCATGCCGGCTTTATAAATCTGTTCCGTTTCTTTGGCAAGTTTTTGGGTGATGCGAAGCGTAGAGTCGATAATCCGTAAACTTTCAGCGACTGACAACACATTAAAATAAGCATCGGAAACCTGTTCCTTAACTGCCAGTTTATTTTTAAAAAATTCTTTATCGGTGCGTTCCAAAGATACCCGTGCAGCTTTCAAACCAATGAAATAACGGCCATCAAATATTAGCTGTCGAAGGCTTCCACTCAGGTCGGCGCTGTATTTTGTCCCGAATTGTACGGCAATATCCTGTCCGGGTTTTCCGGCCACTTTTCCCGGCAAAATAAAGACCGGACGGGCAATATTACCTTTGTAATTAACGGCGGCGTTTATCTGCGGAAGTCCTTGTGCCAACGATTCTTTGATTTTCTGTTTGGCAATTTCCAAATCTTTCCCCGAATTAATCACGCCGTAATTATGTATCATGGAATAATCCACGGCCTGCTTTAGTGAGAAATGCTTCACCTTGTGTGGAGGCTGCGACAAAGTGTTTGTTACCTGCGCATTTAAAACACCGCCACCAGCCAAAAGCAGGAAAAGTAAAAAACTTAACTTTTTTATTTTCATAACCTCTTTTTTCTTGTTTGAGGCTGCAAAAATAATAAAAATAAACTTTGGAAACTTTTTTTGTAAAAAAAGTTTCCAAAGATTATATCTTTTTTTATAAAGGATTACTTTTCATGGTTTTAACCTGAAAAAATATAGGACAAAATACCCTTTACCGGCTGGTGGTTCCAAAGTTTTTGGTCATAACTTTCAGCAGCGAGTCGATGGGAGGGTGCTTACTATAAAGACCAAGTCCGACCGGCCAGGTTCCATACATGGCATTGGGAAGTACAATGTATTTTTTGCCGAAATTGTTCCGCAAAGCTTGCACTTTTTGGTTGCGTCGGGGATATTTTCCGGAGGCTTCGTAAAAGTCGCCGAGATTATCGCCGGCCAGCAGAACGATGTCATATTTTTTTGAAATCATTTTCCTGCGTGGCCCTTTGTTTCCGGTGGTTGTTTTCAGATAAATATGCAGACTGTCGGCTTGCGGAAAGCCAAATTTCCGCAAATTTTTCAATGTAACGGCTTTGAACTTTTCACTTCGGTTAGTAACATAGAAAATATGAAATCCAAGTGAATCGGCATATTTCAAAAAGGAAACTGCTCCCGGCACAGGCCTGGCCGTAGCCTGGCTGACCCATGTGTCCCAGTACGAAGGAAAATGGCTGTTTTTCTCAATGGTGAGTGCCTGATAAGGGCTGTTGTTCAACACTGTTTCATCAATATCCACTACCACTGCCATGTTTTTCTTTTGGGGAAATTTCTTACGCAGTTGTGTTACACGTTCTTTAGCCACATTGTAAGCCTGATAGCACAGCGCCTGATATTCGGCAGCGTAATAATTGTAAAAAGTTGCCATAAGCAACGCGTTGTCAGCGGGTTTATAAACCGGCTTTTGCTGTTGAACATTGGAGCAGGAGAGCAATGCCACTGATAGCAATACCAAAAGAAACGTTTTTATCTTCATGGTTTTGAATTTTTTTGCAAAGTGAATCAAAATTATTGGATTTTGAAAATTTTTTAACCTCGTTCTTGTTTTTAAATAGAAGTTGTTTAAAGTCTTTGTAAAAAAATTTAACTAAACAATTTAAAATCAGCAAATGGGAAGACTTTAAACAACTTCATATAGAACCTCGCCTTTGCGAACACGCCGACCCGGAATGTTTTTTCATTGAAAGACTTCTTCGGTGTGTGAAGCTTGTCTCGCTTCAGGCGCTGGCAATAAGGCCGGATTGAAAAGGTACAAGCGGATGCTTGCGCCAGAGACGGAATTTTCTTTACTTTTGTTGCGGCTTTCAGAGTCGGGAATAAATTTACAAACTGTTTAAAAACAAAATATTATGGCATTTAATATCAGAAACAGAAACTTTGTGAAGCTTCTGGATTTCACTCCGAAAGAGATGAAATTTATGTTGGATTTAGCTGTCGATTTGAAAAAGGCAAAATATGCCGGTACCGAACAGCAAAAACTGAAAGGAAAAAATATTGCTTTGATTTTTGAAAAGGCCTCTACGCGCACCCGTTGTGCTTTTCAATCCGCTGCTTACGACCAGGGCGCCCACATTACTTACCTTGGCCCTACCGGATCGCAAATGGGAAAAAAGGAGACCATGAAAGATACCGCCCGTGTGCTGGGACGTATGTACGATGGCATTGAATACCGCGGATTCGGTCAGGAGATTGTGGAAGAGCTGGGAAAATATGCCGGTGTGCCGGTGTGGAACGGTCTGACCACTGAATTTCACCCCACACAGGTGATGGCCGACTTCCTCACTATGATGGAGTATGTTGACAAACCCCTCCACAAAGTGGCTTTTGCTTATTGCGGCGATGCGCGCAACAACATGGGCAACTCACTAATGGTAGGTGCCGCTATGATGGGCATGGATTTCCGCGCTGTGGCTCCCAAAGCTTACTGGCCCGAAGAAAATCTGATAGAAACCTGCCGCAAAATTGCGAAAGAAACCGGCGCAGTTATTACGCTCACTGAAAAGGTGGAGGAAGGCGTCAAAGGTGTCGATTATCTCTATACGGATGTCTGGGTTTCCATGGGTGAGCCTGATGAAGTGTGGGAAGAACGTATCAAGATGCTGCTGCCTTATCAGGTGAATATGAACATGGTGAAGAAGACGGGTAATCCCAAAGTGAAATTCCTGCACTGTCTTCCGGCATTCCACAACCGCAACACGATAATTGGTGAAGAAATTTACCGGAAATACGGTATTGAGGCTATGGAGGTAAGTGATGAGGTCTTCGAATCGGAACATTCGGTAGTTTTTGATGAAGCCGAAAATCGTTTGCACACCATCAAAGCCATTATGGTGGCAACGCTGGGGGAATAAAATTCTGAAAGCGTGGACGCTTTTAGCAGAAAACAAAAAGAGCCTGCTGAAAAAGTAGGCTCTTTTGGTTTTAATAATTTAATCTTTTAGCGCAAAGAAAGTGAAGCATGGCCAATAGAATTATTACCCACAAAAACATCTACTTTGTAGAGACCCCGTTTCAATTTCAGAATTGGACGGCGCGACCACTCCATGCAGACATTAATAGCCTGACCTTGATAGTTAATCTCTTTTTTCGCCGTGTATTGCAACCTTTTACCGTTATACATAAACGAGTATTCCTCGCTGTTGCTAACCACAAGAATTTTCTTGTCGGGTTTGGCAATACGCACATAAATGGTTCGTAATCCGGATTTGGCAACATCGTTTTGTGCCACGGTAAAACAGACTTTAATCTTGCTGGTTCTTCTCACCTTGTCCGTCTTCCGTTCACGTCCGGCACCGGTAACATGCACGGCAGTAACCCGGTAACCAAAGGTCTGTAGAACACTTGCCTGCTCAACCTTTTGGCTGAGCGCTTTTTTCTCTGTCATCAGTTGGGCATTTTTATGTTTTTCCTGTCGGAGAACCTCTTTTATCTGATGATTTTCCTTTGTCAAAGCATGGTTTTCAGTGTATAAAGAATCCATTTGACGTACATAGCCCTGAGCTATTTTTTGCAGATTGCCGAGTTTCTTTTTAATTTTATAATACTCCCAGCGGGTATTCATCAGCTTTTTGATTTCCATGGCTCTTGCCTGAATAACACTGTCTTTCACAGCAAGCGAATCGGACAACTGTCCATATTCGGCCTTAATTTTGTTGTGAATCGCCATGAGTGAGTCCAACTGTGCCTTAAATTCAGTACGTTGTGCCTCTTTTTCGACCTTTTCCTTGTGTGCTTCATCCAACGATCCGATGGCCCAGAAAGCCAGTCCGACTATGACCACAGCAAGAATAACAATTAACACCAGCATCCCGACAGCCGGCTTTTTTTTGTTTCTTTTCAATACTTTATTCTCTTCTTCCATGATTTTAAGATTATTTTTTGCAAAACTAATATAAAAAGCCGGAAATTGTTCCGAATGAACACATTTTTAAATTGTTGAGAAAATTTTCAAAACAAAACCCTTTAGCAGACCGCATTTCACTGCACTTTTATTGGCTCTATGTCGAATTTAGTGGGATATCAAAAAATCTCCCGTTTTCTAAAAGATCTTTGGCAGGGATAAAATCACAAAAAACAAACTGCAAATCTCAAATAATTTTCAAATTCGAATTTTCAAAAAGTCAAACTACAGGACATCTATCTTTCCAATAACCTGGATGAAGTGATGTTACAAACAAAGAAAACGATGCTAAAAAAGTCTGTTTTTTTCCTAAGGTTTGAAAATTGTTTTTTTGAGTTTATTTGGTATTTGTTTTTTTCGATTTGTTATTTCTTGAATTTTACCCACAGAAAACAACACAGAACCATTTTATTTTACTTCTATTTTGGTTCCCGATGAATGTGCGGCAAACGAGGGTAGATACAAACTCCGAATACGTGCTATGCCACCGGAAAAAACACCTTTTTGTGTAACAAGTAAAGGATATTCAAGCACAAAGGTGCCTTTTGGCAAATGGCGGATAAAGAAATTCGTCGCAACATCTTTCACTTCTTCATAGTAACTCAGGCTACCTTTTCTTTCGTAACCCGAAAGCAATTTCTCAGGCTCGAAGGTTGCCGCCCGCATGTCCTGAACGTGTACATAATCCACGGCGCGGTTAGCACGGATGAGCAGGCGAACCATCACACGATCGCCGGTTTTCAGCGGTGCATCAGCAGAAATAGCGGCCCATTCATTGCCTTTTGCAGTAATAACTTCTTTGAAAAATGTTTTTTTGATGGAGACATTTGTCGATTGCCGACTCACCTTATCCACATCTTCAAAATATTGCAGGTAAGCAGCGCCATAAGCCATTCCTTTGTTAGGATTGTTCACTGTAATTTTTCCCAACACAGACGTTATTGCATCACCGGTCCACACCTTTTTAATATAACCGCTTCCGGCTTCATGATGTAAACCTGATGCAGACAATTTTTTACCGTTACCAAAAGTAATCTCCACAGGTTTGGTCTCGGAAAGCCATTGACTTCCATTTATCAGCAGAGCATACACCGCATCAGCCGTGGCTTTGGTTCCCGGCCAGTGGTTGGCTTGTTTCTGCATTATCAACCAGGTTTTCATTTTGTCTACCGAACGGATGTCATTCATCACCTCCACAAAAGCTTTCATGATGTTCACTTCCGTAGAAATAGCGGACATGTTGCTGTAAAACCGGTTATTGTTTCGCCAGAACATGCCATTTTCTTTGTTCAGTAACGATTTCTCGGTAAGTGCCCGGATAATGGCTTCTGATTGATTGCTCCATCCCAGCCGATTTAGTGTCATGGCCGAAAGCGCCTGCAGATTGTTATCTAATTTCGGCCAGTATTGTTTTATTTGTCCGCTAAAATAATCAAACGCTTTCCGGGCATCAGGATTTAAAGGAACCGTAGTTAAAAATACCGAACGAATGTAGCAATAGTGTATCCGGCCGGAAGTTAAATGATTTTTATTGATGGTTTTAGGATATTTTTTCTTTATCTTTCTGTACTCGTCAACCATTTTCTTATCAAGAAAACGAAGGCCTTTCTGCAACATGGTTTTCAATGCCGGGTTGCGGTTCAGATCAATAGCTTTCATTTGAACCAGGTTTGCAAACCCCGACAAAATGTTTTCGGTTGTAAAAAAATCAGCGGGCATGTCCGGAAACCACGGCCAGGCACCGGAAGGCTTTTGGACGATTTTCAGCCTGTTCAAAGCGGTCTGCTGTTGCCGCTGCATCTGATTCAAATCGAAAAAGAGCGCTATCCGGCGTTTTTGCTCTGTTTCATTTTGGGCATCTAAAACCCATGGAGTAGCCTGTAAAACAATATTTTTCAATTCTTTATTTTTTTGTAATGCCGACAGGAAAGCTTCAGGGCTGTGTCGTTTCCACTGTTGGAAAACCTGCTGAATCCGGGGATAAGTCTTCAGAAGTTTTCCAGCAAGGGCATGGGCATAAAATTGGTAAAAAATATTTTCCGCACTTTCGTACTGAGGTCTGCTCAGATAAGGCAATGCCTGCACGGCATACCACACCGGATGCGAAGTAAAGGTGAGCGTATAACGAAAATTTTTTTGTGTAGTAGACTTGTTATTCAGAAAGCTATTGAAAGTAAACGTCTTTTTCCGGTTTCCGTTTACAAACATCGGCATACTCTCGGTTATTAGCTCGCGGTTGCTCAGCACCGGAATCATCCGCTCTTCGCCATCGGACACATCGCCGGAAACAGCTTTTATGCG
>VAPE01008761.1_pt1 | contig 14714 bp, 10 predicted proteins | sample 3393911 | NCBI WGS metagenome assembly VAPE01 (sample SAMN08290436, study PRJNA428436) | hydrothermal vent metagenome | isolation source: Deep-sea hydrothermal vent chimney | place: Atlantic Ocean: South-mid Altantic Ridge | reverse complement strand
CGGCCGCAGTTTTATTTCCGGACGACGGACGTCACCGGGGTCTGCACCCTTGAGGACGGGGTGGAGATGGTAATGCCCGGCGATAACGTGCGGGTTGAAGTTGAGCTGATCACGCCGATAGCCATGGAGGAAGGCCTTCGTTTTGCCATCCGTGAAGGCGGCCGTACTGTCGGCGCCGGTGTTGTCAGCAAAATTATCGAGTAAGAATCGAGTTTATTCGGATTTCTAATATATAAAGCGGTGAGACCAGCCTGCAGTTGAATCTGTTTGCCTGCAGGCCTCTCCGGGGCCAGAGAAATGAGAGATATTATAACGCTTGCCTGCCAGGATTGTAAGCAACGCAACTATACAACGACCAAAAACAAACGGACTGTTCCGCACAAGCTGGAATTGAAGAAATTCTGTCCGTTCTGCAAGACGCACACCTTGCATAAAGAAACCAAGTAAGAGAGGGGTAAACAAGCCCTTGGAATTCGCGCCTTGATTGAGGGTGGATTGAGTCGCTTCAATTGCCCAAAACAGCAGGACCAGCAGTTGTTCATTTGAGGTTTCTGTGATTGATCAGCGGCTCGCGATGTACTGGAGCAGGGATGCAGAAACGATGCCTTGTTTTATTGTGTCCTCCCCTGTGAAGAAAAAGGCAGGGACGTCCGAATAAGCCGCGTTCAGTGGGCAGGTCAACTTTATAACCTTTTCATTTTTCAGGGTTGGCGCAGGCCAGTAGCTCTAACGGTAGAGCATCGGACTCCAAATCCGAGGGCTGGGGGTTCGAATCCCTCCTGGCCTGCCACTTTTGCAGGGTTCGCGCAGAAATAAGTTCGCAGGGCCTGGACCTGAAGCCGGGAGGCGAAAATGTGAAGTTATTTTTTTTTGAGCGGACCCTGAGTTGATCAGGGTGTGTTCTCAATATTTCAAACTTGATCCACGGTATTATGGTGAGCAAAAAAAAAGGGCAATCCGGTAAAGGCAAGGCAGACGATGTCGTTGTTCAGAAAAAATCCTTGTTTGCACCCTCAAACATTCGGGAATTTATCCGAGAGGTCGAGGCCGAGTTTAAGAAGATTGTCTGGCCGGTCAGGAAGGTCACCTTCGGTCTGACCGGGTTTGTCATCGTTCTGGTTATTATCATTGCCATTTATCTCGGATCTGTAGACCTTCTGCTGGGCAAACTTGTTTCCTGGGTCCTGAAGTCCTGAAATAAATGGTTGAACTACAGGCTTAAACAATGGCAAAAAACTGGTACATCATCCATACCCACACCGGCTTCGAAGATAAGGTGCGGACGGCTCTGCTTGAGCGCATCCATCTGGCCGGCCAGGAGGATCTGTTCGGCGATATCCTGGTGCCTACGGAAAAGGTCGTGGAGATGGTCAAGGGAAGTCGAAAGACATCATTGCGCAAGTTCTTTCCCGGCTATATTCTCGTCAGTATGGAGCTCAATGACGAGACCTGGCACACGGTTCAGGAGACGCCCAGAGTGACCGGGTTTGTCGGTGATAATCTCAATCCGCAGCCCCTGCCCGAGCAGGACGCCCTGAAGATTATCGGCAGGATTAAAGAGGGAGCGAGTACACCCAAGCCCAAGGTTGTCTTTGAAGCGGGCGATGTGGTTCGAGTTGTTGAGGGGCCGTTTGCCAATTTTCAGGGGGTTGTTGACGACGTCTATCCCGACAAGGGAAGAGTGCGGGTCATGGTTTCCATCTTCGGCCGGTCGACTCCGGTTGAACTTGAGTATATGCAAGTAAGTAAAAATTAGATTCCAATCGTTGCGCTTGGGGGCGTGAACAATGGCAAAAAAAATACAATCATACGTAAAACTGCAGATTCCCGCCGGTAAGGCCAACCCTTCGCCGCCGGTTGGGCCGGCGCTGGGGCAGCACGGCGTCAACATCATGGATTTTTGTAAGGCTTTCAATGCCCAGACCCAGTCGATGGGAGATACCATCGTGCCGGTGGTGATTACCGTTTATGCCGATCGATCATTCAGCTTTATCACCAAGACGCCGCCGGCCTCCATCCTTTTGCTCAAGGCCGTCGGCCTGGCCAAAGGCTCACCCAATCCGAAGCGTGAACGGGTGGCGGAACTCAGTCGTGACAAGATCAGGGAGATCGCGGAAATCAAGATGCCGGACCTGAATGCCTATGATGTCGAGCATGCCATGCGGATAGTTGAAGGTACGGCAAGGAGTTGCGGCATTACCGTGATTGATTGATTCCGGCCCTTTGACGGCCGGGATATTTAATTCGTTATAACCTGTACCCGTGGGTTCCATCGGATCAGGGAGAACAGAGAGGGTGAGAATTATGCCGAGAAGAGGCAAGAAATACAGAAATGGCGCAGAGGGTATTGATCGGACCAGGACCTATGAACTGGCCGAGGCTGTTGCCGGGGCGCTGGAAGCCCGGTATGCCAACTTTGACGAATCTTTTGATATAGCGGTCCGCCTTGGGGTTGATCCCCGCCATGCCGATCAGATGGTCCGTTCAAGTGTCATGCTGCCGCACGGGACAGGTAAAGAACTTCGGGTTCTTGTTTTTGCCAAGGGTGAAAAAGAGACCGAGGCCAAAGAGGCCGGTGCCGATTATGCCGGCTCCGACGAGCTGATCGCCAAGATCAAGGATGGCTGGCTTGAATTTGACAAGACCGTATCCACCCCGGACATGATGGCCGAGGTCGGCAAGATCGGTCGGATTCTCGGCCCCCGCAACCTGATGCCCAATGCCAAGCTGGGCACGGTAACCTTTGACATCGAACGAGTCGTCAAGGAAATCAAAAAAGGGAAGGTCGATTTTCGCGTTGACAAGGCCGGCATTGTTCATGCCGCCGTGGGCAAGGCCTCGTTCGGGACGGATAAACTGGTCGAGAATATCAGCGCTTTCATGGACAGGATTATTCAGCTGAAACCATCCTCAAGCAAGGGTGTGTACCTGCGGGGCATTACGCTGTCCACCACCATGGGGCCCGGCATCAAGGTTGATCCGCTTCAGGTCCGCTCTCTCCTTAAAGAATAGATCTGATTATCACTCTGTTTATCGGGGTTTTTTTATATTGAAATTGTACGTCGTCTAACTTGTGTTCGTCCGGAAATGAGGATTTTTGTTCGAGATCAAGGCCGGCGAAAAAAATAACCACAGGCATAAAGTGATATTCCGAGGGTTATTCTTTTCGCATAACGCCGAAATCGGGCCAAAAGACCTTTTCGGGATGGGCACTAACTTGGGACGGTCAGAGACAGCAGGTACGAGAGTTTAATGACGGCCGCGGGATTTTTTTGTCTCCCTGAGCCGTATCCTGCCGAGACCACGAGCCGCTGGAATGCAGAGTTTGCCGCATGACACCGGTTGGCGTCTTTGTTCTATCGAATCTGTTTCTTGCTGATTATCCCGTGACCATCATTTAAAAAGGAGGTGTACCAGTTGAATCGCGATGAAAAGGCCTCAATGGTCAGTGACCTGAACGAGAGTTTCAGCCGGGCCAAGTTCGCGGTAGTAACTGATTATCGCGGGCTGAAAGTTACTGAGTTGGAGAAACTGCGCCGTAACCTGAGACAGTGTGATGCGCGGTTTCGCATCGCCAAGAACACGCTTCTCAGGCTGGCGGTCAAGGGAACCGGCTGTGAAGCACTGACTGAGTCCTTAACCGGGACGACGGCGGTAGCGATCGGCTTTGACGATCCGGTGGCTTCGGCCAAGGCTTTATTCGAGTTCGCCAAGGAGTATAAGGCGCTGAACATCCGTTCGGCGGTCCTTGACGGCAGCGTCCTGAGTGCCGAAGATGTCGCGGCTCTCTCCCTGCTGCCAGGTAAGGATGTCCTGCGGGCTAAACTGCTCGGTACCATGGCAGCAGTCCCAACGGGCCTGGTCCGGGTGCTGAACGCCGTGCCGCAGGGTTTCGTCTATGCGTTGCAGGCGATTAAAGAACAGAAGGAAAACTGATCAATTTACATTTAAGTATATATTCGGAGGAACGAAGATGGCTGTGACCAAAGAAGAGGTAATCGAATTTATTTCCAGTATGAGTGTTCTCGAACTCTCTGAACTGATTAAAGAACTTGAGGATAAGTTTGGCGTTTCCGCGGCCGCTCCGGTTGCCGTTGCCGCCGCGGGCGCCCCTGCCGCCGGTGGCGGTGATGCCGCCGCGGAGCAGACGGAATTCACCGCGGTTCTGACTGCTGTCGGCGACCAGAAGATCAAGGTTATCAAAGAAGTCCGGGCTATAACTTCTCTCGGCCTGAAAGAGGCCAAGGCCCTGGTTGAAGACGCGCCGCAACCTATTAAAGAGGGCGTTTCCAAGGATGAAGCCAACGAGATCAAGGAGAAAATTGAGGCCGTTGGCGGTTCCGTTGAAATCAAGTAGAACGCTTACTCCTGCCGCCGGCCGGCCCGGGACCTCCGGCCAGCCGGCGGCTTTGCTCTAAGCACAAGGTGACGCTACGGGGTTTTTCCTCCGTAGCGTTCCTGCGTTTGTGGGCAAACCGGCGTATGGTGACAGGGCGCAGGTATGCTTATTATTTGTTTTTACAAGGAATTAGAGCTACATTACGCCTGAATTTCGCTGATTGTTTTGAGGGAGACTATGAATAGAGTACGAAAAAGTTTTGCCAAGGCAAGCCTGGTTATTGAGCCGCCGCATCTTATTGCCATGCAGAGGCATTCCTATGGGCTCTTTCTGCAGCGTGATGTCGATCCCGATGCGCGTAAGGATATCGGACTGCAGACGATCTTCAAAGATATTTTTCCCATAAACGATTTCAACGGTCTCTGTTCGCTCGAGTTTGTCCGCTACAGCTTCCGTGAGCCGAAATATACGGTTGAAGAATGTATTGAGCGCGGTATGACCTATGATGTACCGGTCAAGATTACGGTCCGGCTTATTACTTTCGATGTTGATGAAGCAACTGGTGTCCAGTCTGTTCGTGACATCAAGGAGCAGGATGTCTTTCTCGGTTCTCTGCCCCTGATGACCAGGGACGGAGTCTTTGTGATCAACGGGACGGGCCGGGTGGTGGTCAACCAGCTGCAGCGTTCCCCGGGTCTCTTCTACACGCACGACAACGGTAAATCCCATGCCAGCGGCAAGCGGCTCTATTCGGCCCGGATTATCCCCGTGCGCGGCTCCTGGCTTGATTTTGAGTTTGACATCAAAGATATTTTGTATGTCCGTATCGACCGCCGTCGTAAGCTCCCGGTCACGACCCTGCTGAAAGCGCTTGGTTACACCTCCGAGGAGCTGCTCAGAGAATTTTATGACGTCGACACGGTCCAGATCAAGGATGGAAAATATTTCCTGGCCTTCAAGCCTGAAACCTTTATCGGTCAGCGTTTGACGGCGGACCTGGTTGACCCGCAATCCGGCGAGGTGCTCGGCAAGGAGGGGCGTAAGATCAGCAAAGCGCTGGCCGCGCGGATCGGCAAGGCCGGGATAAAATTCATTGCTGTCGACCCGCAATACCTGCTTGGACGTTTCCTGCTCGGCGACCTCGTAGCTCCTGACGGCGAGGTCATCGGCAGGTGCAACGACGCCTTGACCGAAACCATGCTCAAGGCGATAGAAGAGGCAAAGATCACGGAGTTTGAACTTCTTTTTATCGACGGTATTACCGTTTCCGAGTCATTTCGCAAGACCGTGGCCGTCGACAAGGTGGCTTCCACCGAAGAGGCCCTGGTCGAGATTTACCGCCGCCTGCGGCCCAGCAGCCCGCCGACCCCGGAAATCGCCGCCGCTTTTTTTGAAAAGTTGTTTTTCACGCCGGCGACCTATGATCTGTCCGAGGTCGGCCGCTATAAAATAAACGCCAAGCTGAACCTGGATACGCCCATCGATCAGCGGACGCTGACCAAGGAGGACATTGTCAAGAGTGTCAAGTACCTGGTCAAGCTCAAGGATGAACTGAAAGAGGGCGACGATATCGATCATCTTGGCAACCGCCGGGTCAGGACGGTCGGCGAGCTGGTGGAGAATCAGTACCGCATGGGTCTGGTGCGTATGGAGCGGGCCATCAAGGAGCGGATGTCTCTGCAGGAAGTCGAGACCATGATGCCCCATGACTTGATCAATCCCAAGCCGGTCACTGCCGCCATTAAAGAGTTTTTCGGGACCAGCCAGTTGTCGCAGTTCATGGATCAGACTAATCCTCTGTCCGAGGTGACGCATAAGCGCCGTTTGTCCGCTCTCGGACCCGGCGGTCTTTCCCGCGAACGGGCCGGGTTCGAGGTCCGCGACGTCCACCCGACCCACTACGGCCGCATCTGCCCGGTTGAAACGCCCGAGGGGCCGAATATCGGCCTCATCGTCTCTCTGGCCACCTATGCCCGGGTCAATCCTTACGGTTTTATCGAAACACCGTATCGCCGGGTTGAAAACCGCAAGGTGTCGGAGGATGTAAAATATATGAGCGCCCTGCAGGAGCAGGACCAGGTGATCGTCACGGCCCAGGTGACCTTGAAAAATAACATGATCGTTGAGGATAACCTGATTGCCCGGCAGGACGGCGAGGTGGTCATTGTCCCCTCTGAGCAGGTCACCATGATGGACGTGGCCCCTAATCAGCTGGTCTCCGTTGCCGCCTCGCTGATCCCGTTCCTGGAAAATGACGATGCCAACCGGGCCCTGATGGGTTCCAATATGCAGCGTCAGGCAGTGCCGCTCATGAAACCGGAATCTCCCCTCGTAGGGACCGGGGTGGAAAAATATGTGGCCCAGGACTCCGGCGCCTGTCTGCTGGGCGAGGGTGATGGCGAGGTCGTAGACGTCGATGCCAACCGCATCGTTGTTCGCTATGACGAGCCCGGTACTGCCGGCTTTGATACCGGCATTGCGATCTACCATCTTATGAAATACAAAAAGACCAACCAGAACACCTGTTTCAACCAGAAACCCCTGGTTATGCCCGGTGAGCGGATCAGCAAGGGATCGGTCCTGGCGGACGGACCGTCGACGGAGATGGGGGAACTGGCCCTGGGCAAGAACGTGACCATCGCCTTCATGCCGTGGCGGGGTTATAATTACGAGGATTCCATCCTGATCAATGAGCGGCTGCTCAAAGAGGATACCTTTACCTCGGTCCATGTCGAGATCTTCGAGACCCTGGCCCGTGACACCAAGCTTGGAAAAGAAGATATCACCCGTGATATTCCCAATGTGGGAGACGAGGCCCTCCGCAACCTGGATGATTCAGGTATTGTCCGGATCGGCGCGGAAGTCAAGGCCGGCGATATGCTGGTGGGCAAAGTGACTCCCAAGGGCGAGACCATGCTCTCGCCCGAGGAGAAACTGCTGCGCGCCATATTCGGAGAAAAGGCCGGTGACGTGAAAGACTCTTCCCTGCGTGTCCCTCCCGGCGTGGAAGGTGTGGTTATCGACGCCAAGGTTTTTTCCCGCAAGGGCGTCGATCGGGATGAGCGCGCCCTGATGATCGAGGAAATGGAGATCGAGCGCCTGAACCGGGATATGGAGGACGAACTGAGGAGTCTGAAAAAAGGTGTGCGTCGGGCCATGGCATCAATTCTGGCGGGGCGAACCGTAAAAAATGAGGTCAAGGACCAAAAAGGCCGGGTTCTGCTGAAGTTGGGCAAGAAGCTGACCGCCAAGGTGATCGAACAGGTTGAGTTTGGCAAGCTTCGCGGCCTTGATTTTTCCGAACGGCGGAAATGTGAGGATGAAATCAATGCTGTCTACAGCCGTTATCAGAATCAGGCCCAGCAGATCCGGGATCGCTACCAGGGTATCGTGGAGCGGATGGAGAAGGGCGATGACCTGCCGCCGGGCGTTGTTAAAATGGTCAAGATCTACATTGCCACCAAGCGCAAGCTGTCCGTTGGCGACAAGATGGCCGGCCGCCACGGGAACAAAGGCGTTGTGTCGCGGCTCCTGGCGGAAGAGGACATGCCTTTCTTCGCCGACGGTACGACCGTGGATCTGGTCCTCAATCCCCTGGGGGTGCCCTCCCGGATGAATGTCGGCCAAGTCCTTGAGTGTCACCTCGGGATTGCCGCCAAGAGACTGGGAGAACAGATTCAACGGCTGGCGGAGAAGCAGGCGGCCAAAGAGGTCCGGAAACGGTTCCAGGAAATTTATTCCAAGGAAGAGTTCAAGCTGTTGACCGAAGGCCTGAGTGATGAACAGCTCCTCGATCTGGGCCGCAAATACGGGGGCGGCGTTCATATTGCCACCCCTGTTTTCGACGGGGCCTCCGAGGCCGAGATTCGCGAACAGCTCGTACTTGCCGGTCTGAGCGAGGTCGGGCAGACCACTCTGTATGATGGTTTGACCGGCGAACCTTTTGCCAACCAGGTGACCGTCGGGGCCATGTATATGCTGAAACTGCATCACCTGGTTGACAACAAGATCCATGCCCGTTCCACGGGTCCTTATTCGCTGGTCACCCAGCAGCCGCTCGGAGGTAAGGCCCAGTTTGGTGGTCAGCGCCTGGGCGAGATGGAGGTCTGGGCCATGGAGGCGTATGGCGCCGCCTATACCCTCAAGGAATTCCTGACCGTCAAATCGGATGATGTTGAAGGCCGGACCACCATGTATGAAAAGATTGTCAAGGGGAACAATTTCCTCGACTCGGGGATGCCTGAATCATTCAATGTGCTGGTCAAAGAGTTGAAGGCACTTTGCCTTGATGTGGAACTGCTGGAATAACGGCAGGCACAATACCGGATAGAAAAATCAGGAAGCAGGCGGGAGGCTCCCGGGGCACCGTCTGCTTTTGTCGCAGTGATATAAATAGGAAAAGGTGATTTTCGTGGAAGAACTCTTTAGTTTCTTTACAAAACCGAAAGGACCGGTCAACTTTAATAAGGTCAAGGTTTCCCTGGCCTCACCGCAGAAGATCAGAGAGTGGTCGCACGGGGAAGTCAAAAAACCGGAAACCATCAATTATCGCACCTTCAAACCGGAGAGGGATGGGTTGTTCTGCGCCAAGATATTCGGCCCGGTCAAGGATTACGAGTGCAACTGCGGTAAGTATAAACGAATGAAGCACCGCGGCGTGGTCTGTGAAAAGTGCGGGGTCGAGGTTATTCAGTCCAAGGTTCGCCGTGAGCGGATGGGCCATATCGAGCTGGCGGCGCCGGTAGCTCATATCTGGTTTCTCAAGAGCCTGCCAAGCAAGATAGGCACTATTCTTGATATGACGCTCAAGCAACTGGAACGGGTCCTCTATTTTGAATCCTACGCCGTGGTCCATTCCGAGGTCGAGTCTCTGCCGGTGGGCAGTCTGCTGAATGAGGACCGCTACCGCGGTGCCCTGGAGCAATATCCCGGCCAGTTCCGGGTCGGCATCGGCGCCGAGGCCATTCAGGAAATGCTGGCGGCCCTCGATTTACACGGCCTGTCAGATCGGTTGCGCCAGGAAATGAAGGATACCGGGTCGGTTACCAAACGCACCAAGCTGGGTAAACGTCTGAATGTGGTCAAGGCCTTCCGGGATTCCGGCAATCGTCCGGAGTGGATGATTCTGCAGGTCATTCCGGTCCTGCCACCGGATCTTCGCCCGCTCGTTCCTCTCGAAGGCGGCCGTTTCGCCACCTCGGACCTGAACGATCTGTACCGGCGGGTCATCAACCGCAACAACCGGCTCAAACGTCTCCTGGAACTTGATGCCCCGGATATTATCGTTCGTAATGAAAAACGAATGCTGCAGGAAGCAGTGGACGTCCTTTTCGACAACGGTCGCCGGGGGCGGACCATCACCGGTCCCAACAAACGGCCGCTGAAATCGCTTTCGGATATGCTCAAAGGGAAGCAGGGTCGTTTTCGGCAGAATCTGCTCGGCAAGCGCGTTGATTATTCCGGTCGTTCGGTTATTTCGGTCGGTCCCCATCTGCGTCTGCACCAGTGCGGTCTGCCCAAGAAAATGGCGCTGGAGCTGTTCAAGCCGTTCATCTACAATAAACTCGAGATGCTCGGTTATGTGACCACCATCAAGAGTGCCCGTAAGATGGTGGAAAAAGGCGCCAAGGAGGTCTGGGATGTGCTCGACGACATCGTTCGCGAATACCCGGTTCTGCTCAACCGTGCCCCGACCCTGCATCGCCTGGGTATGCAGGCATTTGAAGTGGTGTTGATCGAGGGCAAGGCCATCCAGCTTCATCCCCTGGTCTGCACCGCCTTCAACGCCGACTTTGACGGTGATCAGATGGCCGTCCATGTGCCGCTCTCCGTGGAGGCGCAGGTGGAATGCCGGGTTTTGATGATGTCCACCAATAATATTTTATCACCGGCTAATGGTGGCCCGATCATCATTCCGTCGCAGGATATTGTTCTGGGCCTCTACTATATGACCCGTGAACGTTTCGGGGCCGCGGGCGAAGGTTTGCTCTTCAGCGGACCGGAAGAGGCCCGGATCGCCTATGATAACGGCGCCGCCCATCTGCAGGCCAGGGTCAAGGTCAGGATCGATGGCCGCCTGGTCGACACCACCATCGGCCGTATTCTGGTGAGTGACCTGCTGCCCGAATTGATTCCCTTCAGCCTGGTGAACAAGGAGCTGGCCAAAAAAGAGCTGGCCTTCCTGATCGACTACGCCTATCGCCACGCCGGGACCAAGGCCACCGTTATCCTGGCCGACCGCCTGAAGGATCTGGGCTACGAACAGGCAACCAGGGCTGGTATCTCTATCTGTATCAACGATATGAAGGTGCCGATCGACAAGGAAGAATTGGTTGAGGCGGCCGAGCAGGAATCCCGTGACGTTGAACAGCAGTATTCCGACGGCCTGATCACCGATGGTGAGAAATACAACAAGGTCGTCGATATCTGGTCCAAGGTTACCGATCAGGTCGCCAAGGAGATGATGGACGAGATGGCCGTTGAGTATCAGCGCGGCAGCAACAACAAACTGATTGAGACCAAGAGTTTTAATTCGGTTTTTATCATGGCCGACTCGGGAGCCCGGGGATCCAAGGACCAGATCCGGCAGCTGGCCGGCATGCGGGGGCTGATGGCCAAACCTTCAGGGGCGATTATCGAGACGCCGATCAAGGCGAACTTCCGCGAAGGCCTCAATGTTCTCGAATATTTTATTTCGACGCATGGCGCCCGCAAGGGTCTGGCCGATACCGCACTCAAAACGGCGAATTCCGGTTACCTGACCCGGCGCCTGGTCGACGTGTCCCAGGATGCCATCATTGTCATCAAGGACTGTGAAACGCTCCGGGGCATGATGGCCGAGCCGCTCATCGAGGGCGGCGAGGTTATTGTCCGCATCGGTGATCGTATTCTCGGCCGGGTCGCGCTTGAGGACGTTGTTGATCCTCACTCGGGCGAGGTCTTGGCGGAGATGAATCAGGAAATTACCGAGGACAAGGTCGAGGCCATCGAGGCGGCAGGTATCGATCGGGTTTTGATTCGTTCCGTCCTGACCTGTGAAGCAAAACGCGGTATCTGCGCCATGTGCTACGGCCGGGATCTGGGGCGTGGCCATATGGTCAATATCGGTGAGGCCGTCGGTATTATCGCCGCCCAGTCCATCGGTGAACCGGGGACTCAGCTGACCATGCGTACCTTCCATATCGGCGGTACGGCCAGCCGTAGTGTGCACCAGGCTGAGGTTCGTACCCAGCGGGGTGGTGAGGTCAGGTACAAGAATCTGCACTCGGTCGCCAATGCGGCAGGTTTCGAGATCGTCATGAACCGGAATGCTGAAATTACGGTCCTCGATGAGCAGGGCATTGACCGTGAGCGTTTTCCCGTACCCTATGGCGCGGAACTCAAGGTCCCGGAGGGAGCCCATGTCGAGCCCGGCACAATTATTGCGGACTGGGATGCCTTTTCCATTCCCATCGTCGCGGAAATAAGCGGCAAGATCAAGTACGGCGATATTGTTGAAGGTGAAACCATGCAGGAGCGGGTCGATGGCATCACCGGCAAGGCGAGCAAGGTTATTACGCCGACCGCCGCCGCCAAGCAGGAAAATCCGCGTATCACCATCAAGGATGATCGGGGCAGAACCATGAAACTGCCGAAAAGCGGTCTCCCTGCGCGCTACCCGTTGCCGGTAGGTTCGATCATTACCGTCAATGAGGGGGAGGTCATCACGCCCGGGACGGTGGTTGCGAAGATTCCGCGCGAGACCACGAAGACCAAGGACATTACCGGTGGTCTGCCCCGGGTCGCCGAACTCTTCGAGGTGCGCAAACCCAAAGAGCGGGCGATTATCAGCGAGATCGACGGCCGGGTTTCGTTCGGCAAGGAATTGAAGGGAAAACGGCGGATTGTCGTGACTCCGGAAACAGGTGAACCCAAGGAATATCTTATCTCCAAGGCCAAGCATATCAACGTCCATGAGGGCGATTATGTCAAGGCCGGGGAACAACTGATGGAAGGCTCTGTTCTGCCGAACGATATTCTCAGCGTCCTGGGCGCCGAAGAACTGGCCCGGTTCCTGGTCAACGAGGTCCAGGAAGTATATCGGCTTCAGGGCGTGCGGATCAACGACAAGCATATTGAAACGATCGTCAGGCAGATGCTCAAGCGGGTTCAGGTCACCGAAGCAGGTGATTCCCGATTTATGATCGGCGAGCAGGTTGAGTGGTGGGTCTTCCAAGAGGAAAATGAGAAGATAATCAGTGAAGGCCTGCAGCCGGCGGCGGCAGAGCCACTGTTGCTCGGGGTGACCAAGGCGTCGTTGTCAACGGATTCCTTTATTTCCGCGGCGTCTTTCCAGGAAACCACCAAGGTGCTGACTAACGCCGCCATGGCGGGTAAGGTTGATCACCTGACGGGATTGAAAGAAAATGTTATTACGGGACGGTTGATTTCCGCCGGTACCGGCCTGGCAATATATCGGCTGGAACCGGAGCGATAAGCAACTTTTCTCTTGACAGATAAGCCATAGAAAGATATAATATTTTGTTTTCGTGTTTGCGTCCGTAAGGGACGGCAGGATGCAGAGAACATCGTTCTATTGATGAAGAAGGAGTAGTTTGTATGCCGACAATCAACCAGCTTGTTCGGAGTAGACGGAAAAAGGTAACCAGGCGGTCAAACACCCCGGCTCTGCAGAATTGTCCGCAGAGGCGCGGGGTTTGTGTGCGGGTCTATACGACCACACCCAAAAAGCCGAATTCGGCTTTGCGTAAAGTCGCCAGGGTGCGGCTGACCAATGGAATTGAGGTCACTTCATATATCCCCGGTATCGGACACAACCTGCAGGAGCATTCGGTGGTGTTGATTAGGGGGGGGCGAGTCAAGGATCTGCCCGGGGTGCGTTATCATATCATTCGTGGCACCCTGGATACTCTTGGGGTCAGTGATCGCCATCAAGGCAGATCAAAGTATGGAACCAAGCGGCCGAAATAGTTGACTCGGCGGTGCACTCATGTGGAGTTTTGAGATATGCCCAGAAAGAAATTAATCAATAAAAGACCCGTGCAGCCGGACCCGAAATTTAACAGCGCGCTGGTCTCCAAGTTCACCAATGGCTTGATGCTTGACGGCAAGAAAACCCTGGCCAGGCGTCTATTTTATGATGCCATGGATCTGGTTGAGAAACAGGTGAATGATGAGACCCCGCTGGCGGTTTTCGAAAAGGCCATGGATAATGTCCGGCCCCGGGTCGAAGTCAAGTCCCGGCGGGTCGGTGGTGCGACCTACCAGGTTCCGATCGAGGTCCGGCCTGAGCGACGCAATGCCCTGGCCATCCGCTGGATCATCAGTTTCGCCAAAAGCCGTTCCGGCCGGACCATGTCCGACAAGCTTGCTGCGGAGCTGATTGATGCCTTTAATAACCGGGGCGCCTCGGTAAAAAAACGTGATGACACCCACAAGATGGCAGAGGCCAACAAGGCCTTTGCACATTACCGCTGGTAAGTTTTGTTTTTGTCGGGTGCAGGCGTAAAAGATCATTGACAAGCACTGCTGACTGCTGTAGATAAAGCAACATTTTTTGCAGAAGTTATGGCAGCAGGCCGTTACGAACAATGAGAGTAAAGAGAGCGGGAAAACAAAGTGGCTGTTGGAGAATCATTGTCCAACCTGCGCAATATCGGCATAATGGCCCATATCGATGCGGGGAAAACCACGACAACCGAACGTATTCTCTACTATACCGGCCGCTCGCATAAGATCGGCGAAGTTCATGATGGCACAGCGGTCATGGACTGGATGGAGCAGGAGCAGGAGCGGGGGATAACGATAACCTCGGCCGCGACAACCTGTTTCTGGAAAGACCATAGAATAAATATAATTGATACGCCCGGGCATGTCGATTTCACGGTTGAGGTGGAACGTTGTCTTCGGGTTCTGGATGGTTCGATCGCAATTTTCTGCGCGGTCGGCGGGGTAGAGCCCCAGTCGGAAACCGTCTGGCGGCAGGCTGACCGGTATCGGATTCCGCGCATTGCCTTTGTCAACAAGATGGATCGCATCGGTGCCGACTTTGAGCAATGCGTAGACGAGATACGGGAAAAACTCGGTGCCAACCCGGTGCCGATTACACTGCCTGTCGGGAGTGAAGAGAACTTTTCAGGTATTATTGATTTGATCAAAGGGAAGCTGATTCGCTTTGATGAGTCAACTCAGGGCCTGAAAGTTGAAGAAGAAGAAATTCCTGAAGATTTAAAAGACAAATCATTGGCCGCCCGGATGGCACTCCTCGAGAAGTTGGCCGACTTCGATGAGGATGTCATGGAAAAATATCTGGAAGAAGAAGAAATTACGCCTGACGAGGTGTACAGGGCCTTGCGTAAGGCAACCCTGTCACTTG
>VAPE01026299.1_pt1 | contig 14739 bp, 13 predicted proteins | sample 3393911 | NCBI WGS metagenome assembly VAPE01 (sample SAMN08290436, study PRJNA428436) | hydrothermal vent metagenome | isolation source: Deep-sea hydrothermal vent chimney | place: Atlantic Ocean: South-mid Altantic Ridge | reverse complement strand
TTCATTATCTTTTTGAGATGACATCTAATGTATTATCTAAAATTGATTTGGAATATTGGAACATCTTTGAGTCATTTTTGACATTTATTCCCGAGACTCATTTGGCTTACTTTTTAAATATCAAAGATATGTTTAGTAAAAGTCCTTTTTTCTATGCAATAGCGATGTTTCAAGAAAATGTTAGAGCTATTGAAGGGTTGTTAGAAAAAATTCCACATCGAGAAAGAAAAGATCTTTTAAAGAGCACTTTCGATGAAAAAAACAATACTGTTTTACATTATCTTGCACAAGACAACAAACAAAATCTTTTAATTACGATATTAAGATGCATTGATAATGTTAGAGATAGAAAAGAACTTTTAGAATTAAAAAATGAAAATGGAAAAAGAATAAAAGATCTAATCGAGTGTTATGCCTATTTCGAAAGGCTACTTGAAAGTAGTTATTTTTAAGCTTGAGGTTTTCAAAAGAAGCTTAAGATGAAGATTTTATGATATTTTTTATTTTAAAATATAAAAAAGTTTTGATCTTAAGGTAAGATAAAAATATTTATCTTTTTAACGGAGTTTCATGAAGTATTACGATCACAAAAGATTAATAAACAATTGTTAAAAAAAACTTTGGTTTTTAAAATAATGCAAGCTTCGTAAAGTACTATTATAAAGATAACGTAATATGTTTAATTTTTGGAATAAAAGCTAAGTGGTAAGATCAATCAAACTAATAAAGATAAGAAAATAAACATAAACAAAACTGAGCTTTTACAAGATTAGTTATCACTTTGAGACTTGGGCTAAAATAATTTAAAAAAAGTTTTTTTATGAAATTATATTTGCTATTTTCTGTGGTGTTGATGATTTTTTCGATAAATTTGTTGAAAAATGTAAGTTTTTGTTGTTAAAATTCGCATTTTTTAAGTTTTTTCTTGCTTTTTGAAAAATTCGCTTTTAACATTCGATTGGAGATATAAATTTATCTAGAAAAGTGTTTTACTTAAAAAGATTTGTTTTTATAAACTTTCATTTCAAAAATTTTTTTTTAAGGTAAGATGTTATGAATGAGAATTCATCGTCAGATAAAGAAGATGATACGGTAAAAGATTTGGATTTTACAAAAAAGTTAGATCAAGCATCTTCTAATGAAGATAAGATCAAAATATCTTTAAAAGAGATGCAAAAAGCAATATCAAAAAAAAATCTAGTGGATTTTAAAACTTTTTGGGATATAAAAAATAAATGTTTGCTTTTATTTAAAAATCCTTTAAATCCTACTTTAAGAACACTTTTTTGGAAAGAATATATACAGCTTTCAAATGAAGCAAAAAGACTAAAAAGTATTTTAAACGAAAAAACTGATTTTGAAGTGCAACAAATTGATTTGGCTATAAGTTCATTAGAAAGAGATTTGAAAAAATTTGATGATGTTTTGCTTTCTATGAAAGAGATAGATATCGATGAGAAGATGGGAGCTATTTTATCTAAGAAGAGTTTTTTTATCGATACTCAAAAAAAACTGGATTTGTTCAATGCTTTTGCAGCAAGAATAAATGCTCTTAGAAAAGAAATTATCAAAATTCAAATGAGAATAAGTGTTAAAAATAAATTGTTAAAAAGACTGACGGTTATTGGAGATGTAATCTTTCCGAAAAGGAAAGATTTAGTGGATACTATAAGTGAAGAGTTTTTAACTTCAATAACTAGTTTTGTTAAAAATTTTGATCTTAAAAAGGTCTCTTTTTTTGTTTTAAAAGATGAAATCAAATTCCTTCAAAATTTAGCTAAAAAGTTAACTTTAAATACTGAAGCTTTTACGAGTTGTAGGTTGATGCTATCTAAGTGTTGGGATAAAGTAAAACTTGCTGAAAAGAGCTATAAAAAAGAAAGACAAAGATCTAAAGAGCTTATAGATCAAGTTCTTGTAAAAATTGAAAAATTAAAAGATATGTGCGAGCTTAATCCGAAAGATAAAGCAATCATAAATGAAGAAAAAAGAATTTTAAATTATATCAAAACGCTAAGCTTAAAAAGAGAAGATATCAGATTTTTGCGATTTAAAATAAAAGAAGCTAAAGCCTCGATTTATCAAAATCAAAAAAAGATAAAAGAAGACAAAATAAATCAAGAAAAAGAAAAGCAAAACGAGAGAAAAGCAAAATTGGATCAAATTAAAAATGACATTAAAACTCTTTTAAATAGATCTGATCTTTCTATAGAGGAATTAGAGCTAGAAAAAAATCAAATAGAAAAAAGATTAAAAGCTTTTGATTTAGCTAAATTTGAAAGATTGATTTTAGAAAAAGATTTTAGAGCTTTGCACCACTTAATCGAAGAGAAAAAAGAAAAATTAACTCTCAATTCTTCAGATGAATTAAATCAGCTTCTTTTAGTTTTTGAACAAAAAAAGAAAAGAAGGCAAACTTTAAAAAATCATTTGGATAATTTAAATAAACAACTATCTTGTTCAGGACTTGGATTTGAAAAAGCTATGATGTATAGAGATTTGATCGATGAAGAAAAACAAAGACTTCAAGCTTTAAATAAATCGATACTAGAGCTTGAAGAGAAAATAGCTGATTTAGAAAGTAATTGATGCATTTAACTATTTTTGATCTAGATAATACTCTTCTTACAACAAATATCAGTTTTAAATTTTATCTCTATCTTTATAAAAAAAAGATCGATAAAAGTTCTATTTTTAAGCTGATTTATTATTTTTTGAAGTTTAAATATTTTAATATGAATATTGAAGATCTACACCAAGTAGTTTTTGAAAAGTTTCTGAAAGGCAAAAAATATACTTTATTTGCAAAAGAGATTGATCGATTTTTAGATAAGTATTTAGCAGATCTTTTTTATTTGCCAGCAGTTTTAGAACTTCAAAGAGCTATGTATGAAAAGCACTTTATCGTTATTTTTTCAGCTTCTGCTTTTTTTTTAGTAGAACCAATTAGTAAAATTTTAAAAGTAGATGAATATAGAGCGAGTGAATATCTATTTGATAAAGATGAAAGATTTGAAAAAATAAAGTGTGTTATGAGTGGTGAAAGAAAAGCAAAAGAAGCAATAGATCTTATAAAGAGATTAAATATTACAAAAAAAGATGTATCTGTATATTCTGATAGTATTCGAGATTTAAAACTATTTGAATTAGCAGAAAAAAAGGTTTGTGTCTCTCCTTGCAAAAAACTTTTGCGTTTATCTAAAAAAAGAAATTGGCAAGTTATATGAAAAGAAATATTGGGTTTTTTGGTGGTAGTTTTGATCCTATACATTTTGGGCATTTAAATTTAGCTATTCAAATTTTAGAAAAATTAAAGTTAGATAAAATTATATTTTGTCCAACAAATGTATCTCCTTTTAAGGTTCAAAGACCTCCTAAAGCAAGTTCTCAAGATAGATTTGAGATGGTAAAAAGAGCAATTAAAGATATTAAAGAGTTTGAACTTTCATCTTTAGAGATAAAAAGTAAAAATATCTCATATACGATAAATACCTTAGAGCAAATAAAAAATAATGATAATTTAAGACTAATCGTTACAGAAGATATTTTGCTTCACTTTCATAAATGGAAAAATTATAAAGATATTTTAAAAATTGCTCCTTTAATCGTAGGAGTTAGAAATAAATTTTTAGAAAAATTTAAAGGTAAAAATTTTAATTTAACTAAGAAAAATTTTGTAAAGACTCATATATTTGAGATTTCTTCTACCGATATTAGAAAAAGATTAAAAAATCATAAAGTTTGTTCTCATCTCATCCCAAAAGAAACTCTAGACTACATTTATAAACGTAAGTTATACTTGTAGGTATTTAAAAGAAAAAATTTAACTTTATAATGAGAAAAATTTGGAAAGTCGAAAAAAATTTTAAATTGTAGATTTTTATTCGATTTTGATTTTATCTAGTTTTTTATAAAATGAATTTTTGAATTGAGATGGAAAAAATAAAGTTATTAAATGAGATTTCACAAATAATTTATGATAAAAAGGGCTTTAATATTTTAGCCTTAGATGTAAGAGGTATTTCATCTATTTGTGATTATATGATTATTGCTGAGGGAAATGTTGAAAGACATATAAAAGCGATTGCAAATGAAATTATAAAGCAAGTAAACGAAAAACCATTTCATGTTGAAGGACTACAAGAATCTGATTGGGTTGTTATAGATTATTTAGATATAATAGTGCATCTTTTTAAACCAGAGTTGAGAAAGATGTATGCTTTAGAGAGTCTTTTTAAGAATGGAAAAATTATTGATTTAGAAATTAAAATAAAAACAACTTAAAAAATATGACAAAAAAAACAAGAGTAGTAGTAACAGGGCTTGGTATCGTCTCTGCTTTTGGAGATGATGTTGATCATTTTTATAATGAGCTGCTTTTAGGAAAAAGTGCAACTAAAAGGATAGATTTTTTTGATGTAAGCGAGTATCCAACACAAATAGCTGCTTTCATAAAAGATTTTGATGTTGGGGAATACATGCAAAAAAAACAAGCAAGAAGAGTCGATCCTTTTATTAGGTATGTTATGGTATCTGGAAAAAAAGCTGTAAAAAGTTCTAAAATTGATTTAGATGCTTTGGATAAATCTCGCTGTGGGATAATAATAAGTTCAGGAATGGGAGGTATGCATAGCTTTTCAGATGGTGTTGAGACTCTCATAAAAAAAAGTTATAAAAAATTAACTCCCTTTTTTGTGCCTTTTATTATTACCAATATGGCTGGAGCTCTTTTAGCTATCGATTTGGGATTTCAAGGACCGAATTATTCTATTTCTACAGCTTGTGCCACATCTAACTATTCCATTTATGCTGCTGCAGAACATATTAGAAGAGGAGATGCTGATTTGATGCTAACAGGAGGGTCAGAAGCACCTATGTCACCAATTGGACTTGCCGGCTTTGTTCAAGCAAAGACTCTGTCTACTAGAAATGATGCGCCTAAGCAAGCATCGAGACCATGGGATAAAAAAAGAGATGGTTTTGTAATGGGGGAAGGAGCTGGAGTGCTCGTTTTGGAATCTTTAGAACATGCAGCTCAAAGGAAAGCTCCAATTTTAGCAGAATATTTAGGTGGAAGTTTAAATTGCGATGCATATCATATGACAGCACCAAGAGAAGATGGATTCACTGTGGCTAGATGTTTTTTAGATGCTCTAAAGGATGCTAACATATCAAAAAAAGATATCAACTATATCAATACCCATGCGACATCAACTCAAGTTGGAGATCTATGTGAGATTAGAGCAATTAAAAAAGCTTTTGGCTCGCATACGAAAAATATTAAGATAAATGCTACTAAATCCATGATTGGTCATTGTTTAGGAGCAGCATCTGCAGTAGAGGCTATAGCTACGATCAAAGCTATTTTAACAAATAAACTTCATCCAACTATAAATTTAGAAAATCCAGAAGAAGAGCTAGAAGATTTGGATCCTGTTGCAAATAAAGCTAAAGATCATAAAATAACAGCAGCAATGTCTTCATCTTTTGGATTTGGGGGACATAACTCTGTCGTTATTTTTGCTCCATATAAAGGATAAAAAAGATGCATATTGAAAAAGCTTGAAAAATCAAATATTGCTATTGGATCTAAATTGTTTTTTACCGATTTTTGAATTTATTTGGGTATAAAAACTTATATTAGGCAAAATATTGAAAAAGATTAGCAAAAAGAGATTTTATGTTATATGAAGAGAGCTTTGGTTGTATTGCTTTAAAAAAGAAAAATGATATTTGGTATACTTATTTAATAAAAAATAAAAGTGGTAATCATTGGGGTTTTCCAAAAGGTCATGCGAATCTTTCAGAGACTAAAAAACAAGCGGCTCTTCGTGAATTAAAAGAGGAGACTAATTTAAGATTTGTTAGATTTTTATCTGAAAAGCCTTTTGTTGAGCAATATAGTTTTTTTAGAAATTCTAAAAAAATTGCAAAAAAAGTTTATTATTACATTATAGAAGTTGAAGGAAAGCCAAAGATAACATCTGATGAGATCTTTGAGGGAAGATGGATTGAAGTTTTAAAAGCTAAAGATCTCATTACTTATGAGGCTTCAAAAGAAATAGCAAAATTACTTGAAAAATTTTTAGAAAAACTATAGTTTATTTTAAAAAAAATTTTAGGAGCTTATATGAGTATTATAATTGCTAAAAAAGCTGAAAAAACTATTTTAAAAGATGTCATTCAAGTGCTTTTTGCTACGTTTTTTTTAGCTATGTTTTCTAAAATTTACATTCCACTTTTTTTTACTCCAGTTCCAATGATACTTCAAAATTCAATTGCTATTTCATATGGCTATTTTTTAGGGCCTAAAAAAGGAGCTATTTCAGTTATTTTATTTGTATTTTTAGGAATCATTGGTCTTCCTTTTTTTGCACAAGGCTCTTTTGGAATACAAACTATACTAGGTACGACAGGTGGTTATATTTTAAGTTATATTGTTTCTAGTTATGTAGTAGGCAAGATTTTTCAAAGAGATCAAGATTTATCTCAAAGGAAAATTGCTTTGACCATTTTACTTGGACATTTGATTGTTTTATTTGGTGGAGCTTTATGGTTGAGCTATTATGTTGGTCTAAAAAAGGCTTTTTTATTAGGAGTTGCCCCTTTTATAGCAACCGATATTTTAAAAGCGATAATTATTAGTAAGTTGATTCAGTTTAAAAGTTGCTATTTTTAACTATGCCCGAGTTGGAGGAATATTTAACGGGAAACCTGAAACTTCTTTGTTAAGAGGATATTTTCCATTTTTATAAACATCAATATGTTTTTTTAATAGTGGATTTTTGGATTTTAAAACTTCTCGAAGATAAGCTGCATTAGATTGCTCTATGTTTGCAATGTTTGCTTTTGAGAATGCATTTGGATAATCTTTAGGTTTTTTTTCTCCAGGTTTGATTACTTCATGAGGAATTCCACTTGGTCCTGATAATTTACCTACATCCATAATCATAGCCTCCTTATAATGTCTTTAATAGAGTTATATTAAAAATTTAATAAATTTGACAAGAAATATATAAAAATTTTTTAGTGATTTTTTTTCTTGGAAAATTCTTTTGCAAAGATTTTGTCTCTTTGTAAATGAATTTTTTTAAGATATGGATCTTTTTTAAAATCTTTAATGATCGATATTTCTCTATTTTTTCTAGAAATAAAATTCGCAAGTTCTTGCCATTTAGAGCCTTTTTCAAAAAAGATAGAGACTTTTGGCAGTTTTTTCTTTTTTTTGTTGGTGTTCATATCTTTTTATTTAAATAGTTTAAATTTAAAGATCAATTTTCTTTTTATTTTTTTGAAAAATTTTTAGATGGATAAAAAAAATTTTCTTTATGTGGTATTTTAAAATAAAAGAATGTATAAAATATAAATATTTAAAAGAAATTTAAGATTCAATGCGTTATTTATTGGTATCTCTTTTTTGTTTTATTGCAAGAGGATTGATCAAGCTTAGATATCGTGTTGAAATAAAAGGAAAAGATCTATTAAAAAAACATAAATTTAATCCCAACTCGGGAATACTTTTTTTGCCAAATCATCCAGCTCATATCGATCCGATTTTAATAACTTTATATCTTTGGCCAAAATATAAGATGAGACCAATTGTTGTTGAATATATCTTTCGTCAATCTGGAATTGGAATTATAATGAGACTTATCAAAGCTTTAGCTATTCCAAATTTTGATACCTCTTTAAATGAGGTGAAATTAAAAAAAGCTAAAGAATTAATAGCTCAAATTATAGATGGACTCCATAAAAAAGAAAATTTTTTGATATATCCATCTGGTAGATTAAAACATACAGGAAAAGAACTTTTGGGAGGATCTAGTGCAGTTCATACTATCTTGTCGGAGTGTAAAGATGCGAATATCGTTTTGATTAGGACAACAGGACTTTGGGGAAGTAGCTTTTCAAGAGCATATACAGGTAGAACTCCGGATTTTAAAAGTATGGTAAAAAGAGCTATGAAATACCTTTTAAAATCTTTTGTGTTTTTTATGCCGAAAAGAAAAGTTTTAATTGAAATCCAAACAGCAAAAGAAGATTTTCCTATAAATGGAACAAGACTAGAGTTAAATAAGTATTTAGAAAATTGGTATAATAGATATCCCACAAAAGAGGGGATAAAAGATACAGAGCCACCTTCGTTGGTATCTTATAGTCCTTTTAAAGAAACTCTGCTCAAACTTCCTAAAATGGAAGAAAAAAAAGTCCTTACAAAAAGGAAGTTTTCAACTCAACTTGAAAAAGATATTTTTGCTGAACTAGCTAAAATCTCTAAAATGGCTGAAGATAAAATAAATCCAACAATGGATTTAGCGCAAGATTTAGCTCTTGATTCATTGGATGTTGCAGAGTTGATCACTTTTTTAGGCCTGCACTACGATGTTGGAGCCATTTATCCAGAAGATATGCAAACAGTTCAAGATGTTTTAGAAATTGCACAAGGCACAAAAAAAATCGAAAGAAAAGAGCTTCAAGAAGAGCAAATATTTAGATGGCCAAAGGAAAAGAAAAGAAAAAAACCTTTCCCTCCTCGAGGCAAAACTATTCAAGAGGCTTTTTTTATAGCTTGCTCTATTGGAGGAAATTCAAGTGCTGTAGCAGATGATTTAATAGGACCTATAAGTTATAAAAGATTAAAGATAGCAGCTTTAGTTTTAGCTGAAAAGATAAAGAAATATCCTTCTAAACATATTGCGATATTACTTCCTGCATCTGTTGGATCATATCTTGTGATTATAGCAACGCTTTTAGCTAACAAAGTTCCCGTTATGCTTAATTGGACTTTGGGACCTAGATATTTAAATCATATGATGCAAGTTACTAATTCAGATGTTGTGATAAGTTCTTGGAAGTTTTTAGAAAAATTATCAAATGTTGAATTTGGACATTTATCCAAACAACTTATGTATTTAGAAGATATAAAAAAAAGTGTTACAAAATTTGATAAATTTTTTGCTTTATTAAATAGCATTTCTTCGACAAAAAGGGTATTAAAAAAATTAAATTTAGATAAAATATCTGAAAATGATATAGCGGTAGTTTTATTTACTTCGGGGACAGAAGCAGCTCCTAAAGGAGTTCCTCTTACCCATAAAAATATATTATCTAATCAAATAGCAGCTATGAAGTGTGTAGATTTACAAAAAGATGATATTTTTTATGGGATTTTGCCTCCCTTTCATTCATTTGGATTTTCTTTTGCAGGATTATTTCCAATTTTATCAGGTGTAAAGATAGCATTTTTTCCAGATCCTACTGATTCTTATTCTTTAGCAAAAGGAATCGAAAGATGGAAAATTACTATTCTTTGTTCAGCTCCTAGTTTTTTAAAAGGGCTTATACAAGCAGCAAAAAAAGATCAGTTAAAATCAATAAAGATGTTTGTAACAGGAGCTGAAAAAACACCAAAACTTCTTTATGATAAAATAAAAGATTTAGGTAAAGACAAACATTTAATTGAAGGCTATGGCATCACCGAATGCGCTCCTTGTATTTCTATAAACATCGAAGGTATTAGAGAAAAAGGAGTTGGAAAACCTATAGAAAATGTTGAGATTTGTATAATCGATCCGGAAAAAGAAACTTTAATTCCTAGCGATAGTGAAGGAGAAATTTGTGTAAAAGGACCAAACGTATTTAATGGATATTTAGCTGAAAAAAAAGATCCTTTTATTCAAATTAATGGAGAAAGATGGTTTAAAACAGGGGATTTGGGATATTTAGATAAAGAAGGTAATTTAATTCTTTGTGGAAGATTAAAAAGGTTTACAAAAATAGCTGGAGAGATGATAAGCCTCGGTGCTATTGAAGAAGTTATAACTGAAGATATTTGCACAAAGATGAACATTGAAACAGATGGACCTTTAGTTGCAGCTATTGCTATTGAAAGTGATGAATCTAAAGCAAGACTTGTTTTATTTACGACGATAGATCTTTCTAAAAATGAGGCAAATCAGATTCTTAAAGATGCTGGTTTTTCCAATTTGGTAAAAATTAGCGATGTAAAAAAAATGGAGGGTATCCCTCTTTTAGGGACAGGAAAAATAGATTATAGATTTTTACAAACAATAAGTGAAGAAAAATGAATATTATCGCTCATCTATATTTATATAATACTCAAACGAGAAAAAAAGAAAAAATAGTTCCTAAAGATGGAAAAACCATTCGCATTTATACTTGTGGTCCTACTATATATGATTATGCTCATATAGGTAATTATAGAACCTATATCTTTGAAGATCTACTTAGAAGAGTTTTGAAATATTTCGGCTTTTTAGTAACTCAGGTTATGAATATCACAGATATCGAAGATAAAATTATAAAAGCAGTGATCAAAAAAAATATATCTTTATATGAGTTTACAGAACCTTTTAGACAAGCTTTTTTTGAGGATTTAATAACTTTAAATATTGAAAAAGCGGAGTTTTATCCAAAGGCTACTCAGTATATAGAAAATATGATTGATATCATAGTTAGACTTGTCAATAAAAAAATTGCTTATAAAGGATCAGATGGTAGTATCTATTTTTCTATAGAGAAATTTAAAGATTATGGAAAACTTTCTCATTTAGATTTAAAAAACTTAAAGCAAGGAGCTTCAAAAAAGACAGCAACTGATGAATATGGAAAAGAAAATATTTCGGATTTTGTTTTATGGAAAGCATATGACAAAAAAAGAGATGGCAATATCTTTTTCAATAGTCCCTTTGGAAAAGGTAGACCTGGCTGGCATATCGAATGTTCAGCTATGGCTTTAAAATTATTAGGTTCTAATATAGATATTCACTGTGGTGGCGTTGATAATATCTTTCCTCATCATGAAAATGAGATTGCTCAATCTGAATCTTTTACTAATGAAAGATTTGTTCTTCATTGGGCTCACTCGGAGCATTTAATCGTTGATGGTAAAAAGATGTCTAAAAGTCTTGGTAATTTTTATACGCTAAGAGATCTTATCTCTATGAATTATTCACCAAGAGAAATTAGATATATGCTTTTGCATTCTCATTATAGAGTGCAGTTAAATTTTACTTTCGAAGGTCTTAAAGCTGCAAAGGCATCTATTCAAAGGATTTTGGATTTTATATCGAGGCTAAAATCTATCAAAGAGCAAAAAGATAGTGGTTTAATAGAAAAAATTATTCAAAAAGAGAAAACAAAATTTATTGAAGCTTTAGCAGATGATTTAAATATCTCTTTAGCTCTTAGTGCTATCTTTGATTTGATAAGAGAGATAAATCATTTAATCGATGACAAAAAAATATCAAAAAAAGAAGCTTTAAAAACTATTAAATTTTTAAAAGAGATAGATAAGGTTTTAGGATTTATCAATATCGATGAAAAGATCGATGTTCCAAAACAAGTTTTGCAAGCTTTTGAGAAAAGAAAAGAGGCGAGAAAGAATAAAAATTTTGCTTTAGCAGATGAGCTTAGAGATTTTATTTTGCAACATGGCTATGTTGTGGAAGATCTGCCTGATGGAGCTCGGCTCAAAAAAAGATAAAATTTGATTGAAACTTTAAAAAGGAAGATATATGAACCCACATTGCAAGAATTTAATAGAACAAAGTATTTTAAAGTCTTTAAAATCAAAATATAAAGACATATTAAATTTATCGAGCCAATATGTTGATAGAATTATCTTGATTATTTTTTTGATATTTTCATTTAAAACAATATCTTTACAAGCTGTTTGCGTTAGTAAATTGGAATTGAATAATAAAGTAGTTTTAATTACTGGAGCATCTAAAGGAATAGGTCTTGCCACCGCTAAATATTTGGCAAACCAAGGATTTAGAGTTTATGCAACTTTAAGAAATAAAAATGCTCTTGATGTTTCATCTATAAAAAATGTTCGATTTGAAATTTTAGATGTAACAGATTTAGATAGCATAAAAAACACGGTAAGTAAAATAATTAGCATGGAAGGACGCATTGATGTTTTGATAAATAATGCAGGTTTTGTTTTAGGAGGATCTTTAGAGAATCTTTCAATGCAAGAGATGCAAAAACAGATGGATGTGAATTTTTTTGGTGCTATTAGGATGTGTCAAGAAGTTTTACCTTATATGAGAAAACAAAAAAGCGGTCATATTATTAACATGAGCTCAGAACAAGGGGTATATGGTCTTCCATATGGTAGTTTATATTCTGCATCTAAAGCAGCTTTAGAAGTTGTATCTGAAGCTCTCAGCATTGAACTTTTGCCTTGGAAAATTAATGTATCTATTGTAGAAGCTGGAGCTGTTGCAACAGATCTATCTTTAAAGATGGGGACAAGATTTTTAGAAAATAATCCATATAAAAAGATGTGTGATTATATGCAAAATTCTCACAAGAGAAAAATCGATTTAGAAAAGCGAAAATCTTTTTATCAATCACCAGATGATATAGCTAAATTTATATGCAAAATTATAGATACTCAACAACCTCACCTACGTTATCAAACAAGTAAGTTATCTAAAGAGATAGTTTCAATGAAACTGAATGATATTTCTGGAGAAGATTATTCAAGAAAGATGAAAACTATGATTGAGAGTTTTCAAAAAAAATTTATTAAATAAGTTTTGAGTTTAGATATGTCAAAAAAACTTGAAAAATCTATTAAAATTTTCAAGACTACAGCTGATCTTTTTTTTACCCACAGATTTTTGAATTTACTTGAGTATATCTAGGTTATTTTTCTAAATTTTATATTAGATCTTATAGAGATTAGTGATCTGTTTTGTATATTAAAATAAGTTAATCATGTCTAGCTTATTCAATTTTTAGCAAATAGCGAGTTTCATGAACTATTAGATTAATAAACAATCATTTGAAAAAACCTTTGAATTTTTAAAATTATTTAAAAAAATGACCAAGTTTTTTATAAAAAATCTTTTATTCACTATTTTTGTTGATGATTTTTAAATATTTTATTGGAAAAGATTAGTTTTTTATAGCTGAAACTCGCGTTGTATTAGCTTGTGAATTTTGGATCAGATTGTTCATCATTTAGATGTTGTTAAGATTGATGGTCATAGTTATAGAACGAAGAAGAATAAAATTTTTTTGAGAACTTTGAAAAAAACGAGCGTTAGTGGGGATTTTTTCTTGATTTTGAGAGGGTTTTATCTGGAGGAAAAACTTTATTTGTAATTTTTCTTAGATTTCGAAATAACAAATTTTAATTAAATCTAAAAGCAAGTTAATTTTTATAGTAGGATTTTCGATTTCATTTATAAATGATTTGATTTGTATCTTTTTTTCCAAATCTTTGGGATAAATTTCAAGAAAATTCATTAGCATTGAAATTTTTGTAAGAGTTGTTATGTTATTGTTTGTTATGTTATCAGTAATAATTTGTTTTGCTTGATTTTTTATTTGAATATCATTTGGATTGTGCTTAAGAAATTCTATTATAATGGAAAATTGAAAAATGGGATCGGATATTTCATTAATTAATAATTTTGCTTTATTATTATCTGCACTTTGTAGATAAAATTGGAGTCGATATAAATATCCAAGAGATTTTAAAGTTGAATAATGTTTTCGTAGGTCTTCATCGATGTATGGTTCTTTTTCTTTTTGTGAAATGGAATTAAAAAGATCATTGATGAGATTTTCTGTTATCTGTTTGATTTTATCATTTTTATAAATTTTCATAAACTTTAATAGCAGCTGAATTTTTTGACAATTGAATCTATTTCTATCAGTTAGATTGCTTATATGAAATAATATTGCATCTTTTATTGTTGTAATGTCATAGTCTGGATTAATTTCAAGGCAGATGTTGAGAAAATCTAAAATGGATAAAATCTTAAAAGGAGTTAAGTCTAATTGATTAATAAAATTTTTAATTTCCTCGTCAATTTCATTATTTGGACATTTTTTGTAAAGTTCTAAGTAAGCTTGGAATCTTTTTTTGGCATCTTTAATTTTATCAATACACTGTCTTGCTGTTTCTATTTGATCGAGCAATAGATGAGCTTTCAAAAGTTCTAAATAATAATCATCTTTTAAAATTTGATCGTTATATTCCATCTTATCAATAAGTTGGTTTATTTCTTCAATAAGTGAGTTTATTTCATTGATATTTCTTTTTAAATTTACTTTATAATCCCACATAAACAAGTTTAACAATGTTGATTTAAAGATATAGGTATCATTAATTTTATTGATAAGTATTTTTGCCATTTCTAGTTTATTAGCTTTAATATAAGCTTTTGCAAAACGTGATAGAATTTCATCTTTGTTTTCAATGTTTAAATTATCGATATGATTTTTTATTGATTCTAAATCTTTTTCCAATTCTCTATATTGGATTTGAGTTAATCCTATTAATCGTGCAGATGAAATGCTTTGAAATGCTTCATCATTTATTATTTTGTTAAGAGATCGACAAGTAGAAGCTAAGCTTGTATGATCTTTTTTGCTACAGTTACTAAAAATTAGGAAAAGTATGTTTTTGGGAAGGTCTAAAATATTAATTCGAGGTTCTTCATTATCAGTCTGCATTTTATAATGATTGGGGTTTGGTGATATTGGTTTAACTGACATATTTACCTCTAATTTTGCTTATAAATAATTTTGTTTACAAATAATTACTAATTATAATATTTTATAATATTTTAGATAAAAATATCAATGAAATTTACATTAACCCAAGTTCACCACGTGTAGTTTTGTAAGTTTTTAAGAAACAAAAACTTAAATCAATTTTGAAGCAAAATTAGACACTACATTTTGCTAATTTTA
>VAPE01025427.1_pt1 | contig 14757 bp, 13 predicted proteins | sample 3393911 | NCBI WGS metagenome assembly VAPE01 (sample SAMN08290436, study PRJNA428436) | hydrothermal vent metagenome | isolation source: Deep-sea hydrothermal vent chimney | place: Atlantic Ocean: South-mid Altantic Ridge | reverse complement strand
TTCCTGAACTTCACGCCGTTTTTAAGGTTGTCCACTACCAGAATATCATCGACGCCCTGTTCATTGAGCGCCTTGACGATGTTGCTGCCGATGAAGCCGGCACCGCCTGTAACAATAATCATGTATTCATCCTCAAACTAATGGCAGTTGTTTGCTTGTAACCCTGATCCGTTATCGGGCGTTCTACAGGGCGGCGCGTTGAAGACCAGAAAATACGTTTGCGCCATAATAATGCAATAAATCCCACATGCTGCATGCAGTATTATCTCAAACCGTCACGTAGTCAGGTTGTTTTTTATGCGTTTCCTAAGTCCTGTCTTGGCGCCTGTTTCTTCCATCCATTAAGTCTCAATCCCAGCCAGGTTTCTGATACCGTCACGGAATATCTGAAAACTCCTCGAATGATTAGCCTCCACATCTAATAGAGGTGCAATTTTCTCCGCCCATTTGCATTTAGCCTGCCCTGTATGGGGCCATCCCAGTTGTTTGAGTTTTTGCGATCCCCCCGGATAGACGGCATCCGCCAGCTTTTCCCATGTACCGCAAATGCTGTCCTGCACATACTGGATCAGAACTTGCTCTTTAGCACGAGGGTAGGCAGCTTTTACTGCCTTACGGTCTCCCAACAACCAGGCTTCGCCTTCCTCTATCGCAATTCTGAACAGTGTTTTTGGTTGTGGATTGCAGCTATTCAGGATGTCGATCATTTCTTGTTTGAACGTCAGGCAGTCCTTGGTATCCAGGTCTACGATCACGACAACTGCAGCCGGAACATCCTGGAGGCTTTTCCCGTATCCTCTGAGTAATTTGGGCAATCGATCCAGAAGAATCCGTTTCTGTGGATCTGTCGTTCCTCTTAGATTTTTTGGAATACGGCCAATGCCTTTATAGGAAAATATCTTGTAAGTGTGATCCTGTCCGTTTGGGCCAAGAATTTTCCCCAAAATAAATTTTAATGCAATCTTTCCTGATGCATCTTCGACAAGTATTGCAAAATGCATTGGCTCACCCCGCATCCAGATAATCGCTGTACCAGAGGCTGCCAAGAGGTAATCCCTCATCTACCATGGCGTTGACGGTTGCATCATCGCTGGCCCTGCGGATGACCGAAAAGCCATCCGGACCTTTTTCCAGAATCCAGGTCTCTTCCGGCGAAAGCGCATCAACAAAGTAGGGTTGATGGGTTGTAATAAAGAGTTGCGGTGCATTTTTTCTGCCGGTTGCATGTGTGCGGAATTCATTGGCCAGAGTCTCAAGGAGTTTGTGATAAAGACCGTTTTCAGGCTCTTCGATGCAGATAAATGGTGGTGGTGTCGGATCTTCCAATAAAAGCAAATAGGCAAAGACTTTCAGCGTGCCGTCAGACATTTGCTGAGCGTAAAATGGATCATTGAAGCCTTTGTCATTGAAACGGAGAAGCAAGCGTTTGTCCGGGCTTTCTTCCGTCTCGATCCTGTCAATTCCAGGAATTTTGTCGGCGATACGCTTGAGGATACTCTTGAAGCGCTTAGGATGTTCACGTTCCATGAACTGAACAACATTGCCGAGATTATCTCCGTGGATATTCAAATGCCTTTGTGGACCGGCCAAGGGCAGGCTGCGGGCGGCATCCGGCGTGAAGTAACTCAAATACCATCCTTCGATGAACTGCCGAAAGGCCGATATCCGGGGATGTTGTTTCAGGGCGCCAAGGGTGGCAATCCCAAGTTTGCGCTTGTCCTGCAGTTCAATAATTTCTGTTTCGCGGCTTTCTTCTTTCGGTGATGTTGCTTCAATGTCCTCCATCAGTTTGGTCAGGTCGAAACCCGCTTTATCTTCATCAATCTGCCGCCCATGCTCCTCTCCTTTCCACACAATCCCCTTGCCTTCATTCAACAGAAGAAAAGAGAAAGGCCAGCCATGTTTCTGTCCTTTGCGCCGCTGGCGAAGACGTTCCCGTTTCACATAGGGACGCCCGGTTTTATCGGCATCAATTGCCAGCTCATAGGTGATCGGCCGGGCAGTTCTATCTTGCTTGTAATAGATGTGGAATTCAATCGGATCATCCCGCCCCTGAGAACGAATACGGTCAAATCCTCCCCGCCCTCTGGTATCACAGGCCTCTTCGACACCCAATTTCAGGCAATCAGCAAGAAAACCAAAAGCATCGAAAAGAGAACTCTTGCCGACACCGTTTTTCCCGATAACCGCAGTCATGGGCGTCAACGGCTTAGCTTGTTGCGTGTTCCACAGCTTCCCGAGTGTTACGTCTTGCAACACCCGGTAATTTTTAATCCTGAATCCTTCTATTTTTGCCATGGTCATACCTCTCCTGTTCTTGTCAGCTCATGCCGGTGCTGCCCCGGCTTGTGTCAACAGCCGCTCGGCCGCATTCATCGGCCTGTTTGATCTCCCGCATAACCTGACAGCTAAGTGGCTCTGCCATTACTGTTCTCCCTTTGCATCCGGCTTTTCAAGCCGCGTTTTCATCCAGCCACCGGTCGATGGTCTCCTTCCTGGAGCGCCAGTGCCGCCCCACCTTCTGGGCCGGAACCTTGCCTTCCCGGACGAGCTTGTAGAGCGTGGATTTCGGGATTTTCAGGTAGACGGAGAGCTCTTCGATGGTCAGGACATCGCCTGGTTGTTCATTCATCAGGTACACCTCTCTGGCCTGAAACAAAAAATTCCTCACAGTATCTCATAACAATCAACTGATATACAGTTAGTGACAGTTGCTGTCAAAGCTTTTGCGGATTATGGGCAATCGACGTCTATTTCGACCAGGTAGCCATTGGCATGAGTCGTTCCACTGCACCTCGGCAATATCGGCCAGGCCGAGAGGCGCGACACCGGATGGCCAAATCAGGTTGCTGCGGGGGTAATGGCAAAAAAGACTTTTTTTTCAAGAGGTTATTGGAATGTCACGCAGGGGGGAAGAGTGCTGCGCCTGTGCCATAACTGGCTCAAGGGGAGGACGGCCTGGGCCGCAACCTGGACGTAACTGACACATATAAAAGACGGTCCTGCCGGAAGCCGCCGACCTCGTTTTTTTTGACTGAAATCGTATACTGCCTTGAAACCCTGGAGTATTTCCGTCTCAGGCTGCCGCGCTTCTCTACGAACTTGTCATGTTTCTTGAGACGGCACTTTTTACCAGGCCGTTGTTCAACTTTTGCAACGCCTCTGTAAACCGGCTGTCAAGAAAACGACGGAGAGCCCGTTTTCGTATTTTGGCGGCAGATTATATGCTGTCGAGATCAGCTGGTCCGGCCCGTCATGCCGCCTTGGGAAAATGGGCCGGCGGCTCATCTGCCGGCTCCGGGTCCCGGTATTCTTCGGCAAGACCTGGTCGTCCGTTACTTCCGTTATTGGCCCTGCCCGGCCTTTGCTTGAAAAAATCGATCCAGCACTGCCAGGGCCGTGTTTCGAGGTCGCATTCGGTCCGGCAGGTAAAGTTTTCCTCAGTCATGGGACACATGCCGCTCTTGAGGGTACAGATATATTTGGCCGCCCTTTCCAGGGCAAGATCGTCAAAATCAATGGTCTGTTTCGGTGCCATGGGGAACCTCCTTGGTATAAAAAAACTGCAAAGAACAATCTCCGCTCTTTTGTTCTGAATTATAAGGAGGCTGTGTTAAGACCTGATTAGATTCCGGTAAAAAATCAGGCCGGGAAAGGAGAGGGGCGGGCGCGGTCAGGTGCGGGGGAAGGACCGGCCCACAGGCGGAAACAAGACCGGCGCCGCGCATCCAGGTTCAGTTTTTGGCTATGTACAGTGTTTGGGTCGGGTAGGCGAACTCGATTCCGCGTTTATCAAACTCTTGCCTGATCTGGAAATTTATTTCCTGCTGGATATCCATGTACTTGTTGTAATCACTGCTGAGGACATAATAGACGACCTCGAAGATGAGACTGAAGTCCCCGTATGAAAAGAAGTGAGCCCGGTCAAAGGTGGTCAGGTCGATACTTTTTATAATCCTGGTAATAATTCCGGGAATCTCCTTCAAATCCTGCAGGCTCGTTTGATAGGTGACTCCCAGGGAGAAGACCACCCGGCGTTGATTCATCTTCTTGTAGTTGCGCACCCGGGAATTGATCAGGTCCGAGTTGGAAAAGACCACCTGCTCGCCGCCCAGGCTCCGTATCCTGGTGGTCTTGATGCCGACGTGTTCGATGGACCCCATATAATCTCCGACAATGATAAAGTCCCCGATTTTAAAGGGCCGGTCGAATAATATGGCAAAGTAACTGAACATGTCTCCCAGGACCGCCTGTGCCGCCAGCGCAACCGCCACCCCGCCGATACCAAGGCCGGCGATGACCGTGGAGATCTTGAAGCCCAGGTTGTCCAGGAGGAAGGTTACGGCAATCCCCCAGACCAGCACGTTGATGACCGGCAGCAGACCCTTGATGCTGTACTTGTTGGTTGACTCTCCTTCCTTCCCCAGCCATGCGGTCTCTATCGTATAATTGATTATCGCCACCAGGAACCGGGCGCTGAAGATGGTCAGCAGGACCGCGATTACGACATCAAAGACCTTGGTGAACGTGGGGCTCAGGGTCAGGGTGTTTATGGAGAGATAGACGACCCCGAAATAGAAGACCGGGATCAGTTTGCTCTCGAAAACCTGGAGAAAAAAATCATCCAGGGTCGTGCTGGTCCGGGCGGCCCAGGCCTTGAGCCGCTTTATGATAATGCGCTCCAGGACCCTGGCTATGATAAGGCCGGCGATGAGAATCGACAGGCTGACGAGATAATCTGATACGGTATTGTGAAAAACCACCCGCTTCATGAGTTCTTCTATCATACCAACTCTCCATGCATTTTATTAAAAAGAAGAAAACCGGACCCAAGGAGCCGTCCCGGCGTTGAAAATAAACAGCAGCGTCGCTTTTAGTTAAACATTATCATAGGTGAGGCTGAAAAGACCATTGTTATAGCAAATATTTTTGGAATATTTTGATAACTGCTTGAAACTGCATCTGTTCGGCCGTGTCTGTCTTGGCGGCCGGCGGCGTGCAGGGGGAGCGCGGCCAAGCGCCAGGCTCGACCTCGTCCGCCGACGAATGCGCCGCGCAGTAAGCCTCTCTTGACTAGGTCTGTAAAACTGATTATTTATTTGTAAATGTTTAACGCGAGAGTGGCGGAACTGGTAGACGCACTGGACTTAGGATCCAGCGCACCGAGTGTGTGGGGGTTCAACTCCCCCCTCTCGCACCATGCGGAACAAAGAGCCGGTAGTGCCGCTCTTGTGGTGAAAACGAGTCTAAGACTCTGCCGTCAGGGCAGGGAAAAAAATTAAAAAAGGAATTTGGTCCATGGATGTTGTTGTAGAAACGGTAACGAATTTAACCCGGAGACTGTCCATCACCCTCCCGGAAGAGGAAGTGAGCAAGGAACTGAACAAGGCATACGGCAAACTGAAAAAGGATGTCAGGCTCAAGGGGTTCCGGCGCGGCAAGGTTCCGCGGTCTGTCCTGGAGAAAAATTTCCGCCGGAAGGTGGAGGCAGAAGTCGGGGATCAGCTTGTCCAGGCCACCTATTTTGATGCTGTTGAGCAGGAAGAAATAGATCCGGTGGTCCACCCTGAAATCAAGTCGCATACCTTTAAGGAAGATGGCACCTTTGTTTATGTGGCCGAGGTCGACGTCCGGCCGGTTTTCGACCTTGGTGAATACAAGGGTCTTGAGATAGAAAGGCCGCCGATTGAGGTCACCGATGACGAGGTGGCGGAAAAGCTGGAGGCCCTGCGCCGGGAGCATGCCGTGCTGCGCCGGGCCGATGACGACCACGCCATTGTCCCGGACGATATCGCGATTGTTGATTTCCAGGGATTCCACAACGATGCGCCTATGCCCGAGGTCCATAACGAAGATTACTCGGTGGATGTCGGCTCGGGCAGCCTGGGTAAAGAGTTTGAAGAAAAGATCGTCGGTCTCAAGAGAGGAGATAAAACTCTGTATGATGTGGATTTCCCGCCGGAATACCCCAGCCCGGTAATGGCCGGCAAAACCGTGACCTTCAAGGTTGATGTCAAGGATATAAAAGAGCGCCTGAAACCGGAACTGGATGACGAATTTGCCAAGGATGTGGACGGCGATTACGAAACCCTTGCTGATTTGAAAAATGCGGTGCGGGAGGAACTCCGTGCGAAGAAAGAAGCGGCTCTCGATGGCGATCTGGATGACCGCATCATGCAGAAGCTTATTGAAAATCATGATTTTGACATCCCGACCAGGCTGGTCGTTTACGAGCTTGCCGAGATGGAGAAACAGCTCGAGGCGAATCTGAAACAGAGCGGACTGACCCTGGAATCAGCCGGAATCAAGCGTGAAGATCTTGTGACCAGGAATCGGGAAACCGCAGAAAAACGGGTGCGCGGAGATTTTCTCCTCAAGAAGATCGCCGAGGTCGAAGAGATAAAGGTTGAGGATGCGGACATCGAGAACGGCTACCAGCGTATTGCCGAGCAGTATAAAATGACGGTCCCTGAAGTGAAGCAGTACTTTCAGCGGCGCGAGGAGATACTACCTTTCGTCAATGAGTTGCTCAATGAAAAAATTCTGCGGTTTATGCGTGAAGCGGCGAAGATAATCGAGGTGCCGGAGATGCCTGCCGACACGCAGGAAGAAGCGGTAGAGGAATCAGGCGGAGCCGAGAGCTGATCTTGACATAAAACCCGAAATAGCGCATGATAAGGTATACTTGTTATTTTGGTTTTTTTGTTCGATTTTTGATTTTTTGATATTGAATTCCGCCACGAGCGGATCAGGAGTATAGCAAGATGAATTTAGTTCCCATGGTTGTTGAGCAAAGTCCCCGTGGTGAGCGGGCCTTTGATATTTATTCCCGGCTGCTCAAAGAACGTATTGTTTTCCTGGGTACGCCGGTGACTGATGAAATGGCCAGCCTGATTATAGCCCAGTTTTTGTTTCTTGAAGCCGATGATCCGGACAAAGATATCACCTTTTATATTAATTCGCCCGGCGGCTCGGTAACGGCCGGTCTGGCTATTTATGATACCATGCAGTATGTCCGTTCCGAGGTGGCAACGCTGTGCATGGGGCAGGCCGCGTCCATGGGGGCGCTTTTGTTGGCGGCCGGCGCCCCGGGCAAACGTTTTTCCCTGCCCAACGCCCGGATTATGATCCACCAGCCCATGGGCGGATTCCAGGGACAGGCCACGGACGTCGATATTCACGCCCGCGAGATTCTGCGGATGCGTGAGGACTTGAACAGGATTCTTGCCAAGCATACCGGCCGAACGATCAAAAAGGTCCAAACCGATACGGAACGCGATAATTTTATGGGCCCCGAAGAGGCGGTCAAATATGGAATAATTGATAAGGTTCTTGTCAGCCGGGAGAAGACCGACAAGGAGAAAAAAAATGGCTGAAGATTTTCGTGATGATCACGGCATTTCGTGTTCCTGCTCGTTCTGTGGCAAAAGCCAGGAAGATGTGGGCAAGCTCGTTGCCGGACCCAATGTTTATATATGTGATGAGTGCATTGATCTCTGTAACGAGATCGTTCAGGATGGCACCGATGCCGACAAGGACGCCGAGCGCTTGATCAACGTTCTCAAACCCAGTGAAATCAACAAGTTTCTCGATGACTACGTCATTGGCCAGGACTTTGCCAAGAAGGTGCTGTCCGTCGCGGTATACAACCATTACAAGCGCATCGAGTCACAGGCGCAAGACCTGGTGGATGATGTCGAACTGCAGAAAAGCAATATCATTCTGATCGGACCCACGGGCAGCGGCAAAACCCTGTTGGCCCAGACCCTGGCCCGGGTGTTGAATGTACCCTTTTCCATAGCGGACGCCACTACCTTGACCGAAGCGGGATATGTCGGCGATGACGTGGAAAATATTCTCGTCAGTCTGCTGCAGACGGCTGATTATGATATTGAACTCGCCGAGCGGGGCATTATCTATATCGATGAGATTGACAAGATCGCCCGCAAGTCCGACAGTCCTTCCCTGACCCGCGATGTTTCCGGAGAAGGGGTGCAGCAGGCCCTGCTCAAGATCATTGAGGGCACGATTGCCTCGGTGCCGCCCAAGGGCGGCCGTAAACATCCGCAGCAGGAACTGGTGCGGATCAATACGGCAAATATCCTGTTTATCTGCGGCGGTGCCTTTGTCGGCCTGGATGGGGTGATCAAAAAACGTACCGGGACCAAGGCCATCGGTTTCGGCGCCAAGGTCGTCGGCAACTCCGATAAAAAAGTCGGCGAAGTCCTGGCCGAGGTCCAGCCGGAAGATCTGCTCAAATTCGGACTTATTCCCGAGCTGGTCGGACGGTTGCCGGTTATCGCCACCATGGTGGAATTGATGGAAGAGGACCTGATTCGTATCCTGCAGGAGCCGAAAAACGCCTTGACCAAACAGTATCAGAAATTGTTTGAGTTCGAGGGCATCTCTCTGCGTTTCACGGCCGGGGCCTTGCTGGCAATCGCCACGAAAGCCATGAAGCGCAAGTCGGGTGCCAGGGGGTTACGTTCGGTCATGGAAGAGGCCATGCTGGACGTGATGTTTGACCTGCCGTCTGAAAAAAACAAGGTGACGGAATGTGTCATCAGCGAACAGGTTATTACCAACGGCGACTATCCGGTTATCCTGTATGACAACCTTGAGAACAAGAAGAGCGCCTGAGAGAGAGTATGAGTGAATTAACAGCCGGAATTTATTCATTGATGCCGCTTCGGGATATCGTTCTTTTCCCCGGTATGGTGGTGCCGCTGGTTGTCGGCCGGAGAAAGTCCATCGCCGCCCTGGAAAATGCCATGGAGACCCGTTCCCGGATTTTCCTGGTGACCCAGAAGGATGCCGGGGTCGAGGACCCGGGGGCCAAGCATCTCTATTCCGTCGGCACGCTGGCCTCGGTTATGCAGCTTCTCCGGCTGCCGGACGGGACGATCAAGGCCCTGGTCGAAGGGAAACACCGGGCTCGGGTTACCGGATTCCTCGAGCAGGATTCATATTTCTCGGTCGAGGTGACCGACGAGCCGGATACGGACACCGTGGGTGTGGAGGTCGAGGCCTTTGTCCGTGAGTTGCGCCGTTTTTTCGAGCAGTACACCCGGGTGAATAAAAATATTCCCCGGGAGGTCCTTGATTCGGCCATGGAGATCAAATCTCCGACCCGGCTGGCCGACATGATTTCATCGCACCTGCCGCTCCGGACCCAGGAAAAGCAGGAGATCCTGGAGACAGTTTCGCTGCCCGACAGGATCGCCAGGCTGCTGGAGGTCATTCAGCGGGAGATGGAACTCTCGGAGGTCGAGAAGTCCATTCATGCCAAGGTGAAAAGGAGAATGGGGATCACGCAGCGCAATTATTACCTGGGCGAAAAGATCAAGGCACTCCATGAAGAGATGGGTCAGGGCGACGAGGGCGATGATATCGCCGAGTTGGAAAGAACCATTGACAAAAAAAAGTTGCCGCAACTGGTCCGCGACAAGGTCAAAAAGGAGCTGAAAAAACTCCGCCAGATGCCGCCCATGTCGGCGGAGAGCACGGTGGTGCGCAACTACATTGATGCCATTGTCAGCCTGCCCTGGTCCAGGAAGACCCGGACAAGAATAGACATTGAAAAGGCGGAGAAGATCCTCGACGAGGACCACTATGGTCTGAAAAAGCCCAAGGAACGTATTCTCGAATATCTGGCCGTGCAGTTCCAGGTCCGCAAGATCAAGGGGCCGATTATTTGCCTGGTCGGTCCGCCCGGTGTCGGTAAGACTTCGGTCTGCAGGTCCATTGCCCGGGCCACGGGGCGCAAGTTCGTCAGGCTGTCTTTGGGCGGTGTCCGTGATGAGGCCGAAATCCGCGGCCATCGGCGGACTTATATCGGCGCCATGCCGGGCAAGATCATTCACTCCATGCAGAAGGCCGGGGTCCTCAACCCGGTATTCTGTCTGGACGAGGTAGACAAGATGAGCATGGATTTCCGGGGCGACCCTTCGGCAGCCCTGTTGGAGGTCCTTGATCCTGAGCAGAATTGTTCATTTAACGATCACTATCTCGACCTTGATTATGATCTGTCCGAGGTTTTTTTCATTACAACCGCCAACAACCTGCATGATATCCCCCTGCCGTTGCAGGACCGGATGGAGGTCATTCAGCTGAACGGCTACACCGAAGAGGACAAACAGAACATCGCTGCCGGTTTCCTGGTACCCAAGCAGTTGGTGGCCAATGGTTTCAAAGAGAAGGATATTCTCTTCAGTGATAAGGCGATCCTGGAAATGGCCAGGCATTACACCCGGGAAGCGGGGGTGCGCAACCTGGAACGAACCATTGCTTCGATCTGTCGTAAGGTGGCCCGGGACCGCCTGAAAAAAAAGGATAAAACCAAGACCTATCGTATCTCGCAGCAATCGGTAGCGGGCTATCTCGGCGTGTGTAAATATCGCTACGGCCTGGCGGAGGCCCGTGACGAGATCGGCCTGTCAACCGGCCTGGCCTGGACCGAGGTCGGGGGTGAAATGCTGCAGATCGAGTCGACGTTGATGCCGGGCTCGGGCAAGATGACCATCACCGGCAAACTCGGTGATGTTATGCAGGAATCCGTGCAGGCCGCCATGTCGTATGTCCGTTCCCGGGCCATGCGTCTCGGGCTGACGCCTGATTTTTATCAGAAGATCGATATTCATGTTCATGTCCCTGAAGGCGCTATTCCCAAAGACGGGCCTTCCGCCGGCATTACCATTGCCACCAGCATTATCTCGGCGCTCTTGAAAAGGCCGGTGAACAGACAGATCGCCATGACCGGCGAAATCACCCTGCGCGGCCGGATCCTGCCCATTGGCGGCCTGACCGAAAAACTCCTGGCGGCCCGGCGCGGTAATATTACCCATGTCCTTATCCCCCGGGAGAATAAGAGCGAGTTGGAAGAGGTGCCGCAGAAGATCCGCAAAAGCCTGACCATCGACTTGGTCGAGCACATGGACGAGGTCCTGGAAAAGGCCCTTATTGTCAGGGAAGGTGAGGAACTGTTCAAGAATGTGCCGCTTGATTCAATCATGAATGATTTTACGTTGTCATCGCATAATACGCCGACGCATATAATCGTTTAGGGAGCCGAAAAAAGTTCGCAGAAGCGGCGCCTGGATTCGGTTGGATCCCGTTTCGTCGACTGCGCGGACCATAAGGTTGAATTACGGTTGAATTATGGATATTTTGAGACGAGGCCCGGGAAATCGAGAACAAATCCGGTGGCAAAAGATAGGGCGCAGGCCGCCTTGATCCCGCTTTTTTCCTTGACTGAAAGGGGTTATCCTGCTAAAAAGCTCTTTCTATGTGGGCGGATAGCTCAGCTGGGAGAGCATCGGCCTTACAAGCCGAGGGTCACAGGTTCGAGCCCTGTTCCGCCCACCACATAGACTCTGGGGTCGTAGCTCAGCTGGTTAGAGCGCCGGCCTGTCACGCCGGAGGTCGCGAGTTCGAGTCTCGTCGGCCCCGCCAGAGAAATCAGGGAGTCAGGCAAAATGCCTGACTCCCTTTTTTTGTCTTTTTTGAGGGGGGTGTAAAATAGTTTGTGTATGGCCATTCAGGGGTAGACATGCCCCTCACCCTCAATAAGGAGCCCAAATGGCCATCGAAAAAGAACTACTGGACCGCCTGCTTGCGGACTACAAGAAGCCAGAAGACCTGATCGGGGAAACTGGGAGCGAATCACCCCGTTTTTTTCCTATCCAGCGGACATTCGCAAGGTGATTTATACGACCAACGCTATTGAATCGCTGAACATGTCGCTACGCAAGGTCACCAAGAATCGGGGCTCATTCCCCAACGACGCGGCCATGTTCAACAATATCTCAAAAAAATGGACCCGGCCGATCAGAGACTGGAAAGCCGCCCTCAACCGATTTCCCATCCTGTTCGAAGACAGAATGCCGGCTGACTGACAATCGAAACCCAAACTATTTACACAAACTTCTTTACAGGCCCCCGTTACAGCGGCAGGAGTAGCTGCCGAACAGAGCATAAAATGGCGCCGCCATAAGAAAAGGCCTGATACCGGCGGGAAACCGGTATCAGGCCTTTGCTTTATACTTAATGACTATCGGAATCCGGTGTCGGGATCAATCCGGTTCGTCATGACACAGGTTGCAATTCTGAGGAATGACCTTACCGAACTTTGTTTTATGTTCATCGTCATGGCATCGCCAACAGCCATACCCCTCGTCCGCGTCCCGATGTCCGAGCTGCACCTTGTAGGTACCCCAGGTAATCTTCATCCTCGGCCAGATATTCCTCAGATACGAGGCCTGCAGGAATTGTCCCGCCTTCACGAGCTGCTCACTATTTTTCTTGACAAACGCATCGCCGTTGCGCTTGGCCTGTAAGTCCATGAGCTTTCCGACAATCTGTTCTTTGGCCTGATCACGGGAGGCGTATTTTTCCGTCAAAACAGTGATACTGTCCGCCCGGATCCCCGGAATTAGCGGATCAATGTCCTTATTCATCAGGCCGAAATCAACCCGATCATCAAGACGGTCAAAATTGTGGGTCGGACGGTTATGGCAGTCAAGACAGTCCATGGTCCGCCATACCCCTTTCTGACCTTTGGCCGGGACCTCGTCCGTGTCGAACTCCTCTGTTACACCGTTAGGGAGGGAGACCCTGACCGTACCGATTTTCGTCCGCGTCCTGTTCAGGGACAGATACTCAACTTTCACATCCTTGCTGACATGCCAGTGAATTCCTTCAAACTTGCCGGTATACGGATTCCGGCCGCCAAGATGCAGGGCGATCACCTCTTTCTGGGGATGAATCTGGTCCTTATCGGTAAAGCTGTAAAACGTCAAAACTTTCTTGCCGGAAAATTTGTCCGGCCAATGGCATTGCTCACAGGTATCACGCGCCGGCCGCAAATGCTGGACGGGCGAAGGAATAGGCCTGGGGTAATTACCGGTAATAATAGCAACCACCCGCCCGAGTCCGGAAATTTTTGCCTTGACGAACCAGGGGACGCCCGGGCCGATATGACACGCGACACATCGGACCCTGGCATGAGGGGACCGCAGATAGGCCGTATACTCGGGAGCCATGACCTTATGGCAAAGCTGGCCACAAAAATAAGGGGAATCGGTAAACTCGTAGCCCTCGTAGCCGATGATGGTAAGAATTGACATATTGAGCACAGTCAAGGCGACAAACCCAATCAGGTACTTTCTATGGCGGGGGTTGCTGAGGTCAATACACAGTGCCTTATCACTCAGCTCCGCTCCCAGCGATTCCTTAAACCATTGACGGCTGTGGAAATAACAGGCAAGCGGAATAATCAACAGACCGAGGATCATGAACCCCGGCAGAATCATATAACAAAATGCCGCAAAATATGGGTTTAGAACAAGGCCGAGCAGATCAATGGCTAGGCCGACCATCATCAGGACAATACTGATCGTTGTCAGGGCCAGGCCGATCAACCCCAAGGGCGTACGCCACATGCCGTAGAGGCAATTCTCCCACAGCCCCCGAGGCGGAATACCCGGCGGTGGTACTACTCCTCCATTATTATTGTTCTCATCGGTTTGATTAGTCATCTCCTCGCGTCCCTCCTTGTTTATTCTGTAAAATTGAGTCCAACAGTTCCCCTGACTGTTGGACTTTTTTCAGTGTCTGGTTAAGGACTTGCATGTAGCAGTTCAAAATTTTGAGAATTTATACCGCCAAGGTCGGGCGGTTCATTTCCTAATCCTCGGAATTCATTCTGGATTTTAATTCGTAATTCTCCGACCCATTTTATTGAAACCCGCTCACCATGCTGCTCATGGTAATTAAATGGCAAGTAAAAGATAACTAATCAGTCCTGGCAAAATTTACACCATCAAATCAGATTTGCTTCGTGCAACGAAATGCCGGGTTGCGGCATGTTCTTCCAGGTGAAAAAAAATTAATGCATTGGCCAAATATTTGTTTGTAACAACTTGTTCTCTCGGAAGTCCATCCCAAAGTAAAAGAGCTGACAAAGATCAGTAATATTCTGGATGGAAACCCTAACATATATGAGCTGGCGGCACAAGATATAGGTACCACAAAAAAAAAAATGGTACCGAGACCAATGAGATACGCACCATACAAGTTGCCCGGAGCGCAATCGTCAAGCATATGGAAAGAGAAAGATATAATTATGAGGAGCTTGCCCTCTTCCACCCTGGAAGGTTCCAAACGTATCGAAGATACATTCTGTAGATTTACCTTTAGCAGTACGTCGAGAGAACCAATATGCATGCCGGATAACCATGAATTGTTATGGGCTCTCGGTATGGGCTATGGCAGAATCCTGAATTGAACACCACTGCAAAAACGGCAATGTGTCTCCTGGATAATCTGCACTCCTGCCTCGGGTGGTTGGTTACGGCGGGGGAGAGAAAGCCAAGCGAATGTTGGAAAAACCTGATGAAATGCAAGGGCAAAACCACAGCGGGCATGCAGCCGGAAAATCGGCAGAGAGAGGCTTACCGGAAACCAAGCATACAACCTAAATCCGTGAGCGTTAGAGAACGGTGCAGATGCAAGGCGGCAACGAGGTTGATTATCCCAACGTAATATCAACCTGGTTGCCAATGCGGCAGCTGCGCTGTTATCGGGAGCCCCGCACCTCAAGCCGTCACGGATTCAGGATTTAATTGGCGTAGTCATACTATCAACAGCAGGAGGTCGGAACATACCTAGGCTTCGACATCATCCTCTCCCCTTTTCTTCTTGTTGTAAAGACGCAATAGCGTGTACGAAATGCTCCACGCCGCCACACTCGCAATGATG
>VAPE01010596.1_pt1 | contig 14760 bp, 10 predicted proteins | sample 3393911 | NCBI WGS metagenome assembly VAPE01 (sample SAMN08290436, study PRJNA428436) | hydrothermal vent metagenome | isolation source: Deep-sea hydrothermal vent chimney | place: Atlantic Ocean: South-mid Altantic Ridge | reverse complement strand
GGTGCAGATGCAAGGCGGCAACGAGGTTGATTATCCTGGTGTGATATCAACGAGTTGCCAACGCAGCAGATGCGCCGTTATCGGGCGCTCACGGATTCAGGTAACAGCCGGGGTGTCATGTCAAGCACCAACCAACGCATCTTGCTCGTCCTTTGTCACTTGACATAACATTAGTTCCTTGCGAACATGCTTGTGTCCGTCAATATCGCCGGAGAGAAAAACATGCCCCGTACCCTTTTTATCCTGCTCACAGCCCTGCTGCTCCTTGGCGGCTGTTACTCCAAGCCGGTCCGGCACCTTGCCGCGGATGCCAGCCTGATTCAGGCCGGCCGTTCCAGCCGCCAGGATGTCCTGCGTTACCTTGGTGAGCCGAACGGGCACCGTCTGGTCTCTCCGGGAGTCGAGGAGTACGTCTACTATCAGACGCAACGTAGTTTTCTGGAAAAAACGCCGTTCGTAGGATCGCTGATGAAACCAAACGGCTACGAGATGCTGATTATCACCCTGTCCGGGGACCGGGTCACCAAATGTGAGTTCCGATCTTTTAGCAAAAAAAATCGCGAATGGGCCAAGGATTTTACCTGGGAAAAGGTGAAGTGAGCTCACCGTCACCTTGGGATATCAACCGGGAGCGGATGGTTGAGGAACAACTCATCCCCCGGGGGATCCACGACCCGAAAACGTTGCAGGCCATGCGCACCGTGCCGCGGCACCTCTTCGTGGACGATGCCATGGCGGCGTTGGCCTATAGTGATCATCCCCTGCCCATCGGCTCCGGCCAGACCATCTCCCAACCCTATATCGTGGCGCTCATGACCCAGGCCCTCCAGCTCAAGGGCGGGGAACGGGTCCTGGAAATCGGGACCGGCTCGGGCTATCAGGCTGCGGTCCTGTCCCGGATATGCGACAGGGTCTTTACCATTGAAAGAATCGATGCCCTGCTGATCCGGGCCCGCAAGATATTTGACCGCCTCCATTATCACAACATAGTTTCCCGGCTCGACGACGGCACCATCGGCTGGCCCGACGAGGCCCCCTTTGACGGAATCCTCGTGACTGCCGGAGGCCCCAAGATTCCGCAACCGCTCGTTGACCAACTCGCCGATCCGGGGCGGATGATCATTCCGGTCGGCGATCAATATTTACAGAACCTGCAGCTTCTCGAAAAAAACCACGGCGAAATAACGACAAAAACCATCGAGACGGTGCGCTTTGTCAATCTCATCGGAGCGCATGGCTGGACCACCTGAAGCCCGGCCGGCCCCGCGCCGCCCTGCGGGGCGCCCGATAACGGCACGTCTGCTGCATCGGCAGCCGAATTGACATGACACCAGAATAATCAACATCGTTGCCGCCTTGCATCTGCACCGTTCTCGAGCGCTCACGGATTCAGGATATTTTCTCGTGTTTATCCTTTTTTCTTATCTTCATCCCTATGTGTCTGTCGTCAATGCAAAACGGGTCAGGCTCGACACCGTCCGGCCCAGGCCATGGCACCCCGCGCCCCCCGTACTCCTACTAATTCACCCGCACCTCATCTACGCCCATTCCGGCCTCCTTGCATCCGCCAAGAAGAGATTCAAGAACGGGTTGCAATCATGGCGAATGGTGATCATATTTCCTATCAGTGTCTCTGAGTATCAGAGACCGGAACCGTTCACCAGACCGGGAGCAGTAATGAGTGTTCACGATTGACAAAAACCACCGCGACCGGGACCATCTGTTCCGGGAGATGCTGCCGGGGCCGAAGTGACGAACTCTCATCGGCGGGGACATAAAAATGAGGGAGAACAACATGAAGAATAAATTCGCTATTCAGGCCGTTACGGCACGGGAAATCCTGGACTCCCGTGGTAATCCCACCGTGGAGGTGGATTGCGAACTTGCGGACGGTACCAGGGCCCGGGCCGCCGTCCCTTCAGGAGCGTCAACCGGCAGCCGCGAGGCGGTGGAACTGCGTGATGGCGACAACAGTCGTTTTCGCGGCAAGGGGGTACTGCAGGCCGTGGCCAACGTCAAGGAGACGATAGCGCCGCACCTCCGGGGTATGGATGTGCGCAGGCAAGCGCAGATCGATCAAACCATGATCACCCTTGACGGCACCCCCGACAAGGCCCGGCTGGGCGCCAACGCAATCCTCGGGGTGTCGCTGGCAGTCGCCCGGGCGGCGGCCCGGGTCAGCGGGCTGCGATTGTTTCAGTACCTCGGCGGTCCGGGGGCGACCCGTCTGCCGGTCCCCCACATGAACATTCTCAATGGCGGGGTCCACGCCCACTGGCAGGGAGCTGATTTCCAGGAATACATGATCGCCCCCTATGGCGCCTCCGGTTTCCGCCAGGCCCTTGAATGGGGAAGTGAAGTCTACCACGCCCTGCAAGCCATCCTTGAAAAGCAGGGCCTTTCCGTCGGGGTGGGGGATGAAGGCGGCTTTGCCCCGCACGTCCGTTCCAATGAAGAGCCTTTCGAATTGATTACCGCCGCGATTGCCGCCGCCGGCCTGCGACCCGGCAAGGACGTGGGTATTGCCTGCGATCCGGCTGCCAGTGAATTCTACGAGGATGGCCGCTATCACCTGCGTAGCGAGGACAAAAAGCTGGAACCTGATGCCATGGCCGCCTATTACCGGAAACTGGCAGACCGCTATCCCCTGGTCCTGCTGGAAGATGGTATGGCCCAGGACGACTGGGATGGTTGGAAAATACTCATGGGCCGGCTGGGCAACCGGATTGAACTGGTCGGCGATGATCTGTTTTGCACCAACGCGAAACTGATTGCCCGCGGCATCAGGGAGGGGGTGGCCAACGCCGTCCTGATCAAACTCAACCAGATCGGCACACTGACCGAGACAATTGCCGCAACCCGGCTGGCCCGCGACCACGGCTGGGGCGCATTTGTCTCGCATCGCTCCGGGGAAACCGTTGACAGTTTCATCGCCGACATGACCGTAGCCCTGGATACGGGCCACCTCAAGACCGGAGCCCCGGCCCGCGGTGAACGGGTGGAAAAATACAACCAGTTGCTGCGTATCGAGGAAGAGCTGGGAACTGCGGCCCGTTATGCCGGGACCGGCGCCTATGTTATCCCGCCGGCCCAGGAGGGTTCCTGAGATGGGACGCCTGATCCTCATTCGTCATGGTGAATCTATCTGGAACCGGCAGAACCGGTTCACCGGCTGGGTGGATGTCCCTCTCAGCATTAGGGGCATTGCCGAAGCGCAGAAAGCCGGAGAGCTGCTGGCCGATGAACACTTCGATGTCGCCTTTACCTCGGCCCTGGTAAGAGCTCAAGACACCCTGTATGAAATTCTCAAAAAAAACAGAGCAGGTAATCAATACCGGTATGTTCACGAATCAGAGCGTGACTGGCACGAGCACTTCACGCCGACCGACGATGACACAAGGCAGCTGAAGGTCCACAGCTCGGCAAAACTCAATGAGCGCTATTATGGTGATCTGCAGGGACTTAATAAAGACCGGGCCCGGCAGGAATTCGGTCATGATGTGGTTCATCAATGGCGACGCAGCTATGATATTCCTCCGCCCGGCGGTGAAAGCCTGGAAATGACGGCAGCGCGGACTATTCCTTATTATAGAAGCCATATTATGCCGCACCTGGAAAGAGGAGAGCAGGTGCTGATATCGGCACACGGCAATTCTCTGCGATCGATTATCATGCACATAGAGGAGATGTCACCGCAACAAATTCTTAACTATGAACTTGCCACCGGCATCCCCCATGTTTATGACTTTAATAAACAAATGCAGTTGATCAAAACCTGAATCCGTGAGCGTTCGGAAATGGTGCAGATGCAAGGCGGCAACGATATTGAAAAACTTTACCATGAGCACCGAAGCATGAGCAACCACTTGTTATTCTGATCAAACACGGTTCGCCCACACCTCCGCGGCCGGACATGACCGTCAGGTATCGGCAACAGTACCGGCAGTATACAGGAGCTTTTCATGACAACTTCACACGGCATGCCACTCTCCGGTCTTCCGGAAGAACTATCCGAACTACGAGAACTTGCACTTGATCTGCGCTGGTCCTGGAGTCATGCGGCAGATAAACTCTGGCAACGGATCGACCCTGACCTCTGGAGCCGCACCCACAACCCATGGCTTATTCTCCAGACGGTCAGCAGAAAATTTCTGCTCCAATTGACTAAAGATACCAGCTTCACCACTTTGCTGAGCGAACTGCGCAAGGAACAACGCACCGCCCACGAACGGTCGACCTGGTTTCAACAAAACTGGTCGAAGTCAGACCTGTCCACCATCGCCTACTTCAGCATGGAGTTCGGCCTGGATGAGTCCCTGCCCATCTATTCCGGCGGGCTCGGGGTGCTGGCCGCCGATTACCTCAAGGCCGGCAGCGAACTCGGCATACCGGTCGTCGGTATCGGGCTGCTATATCAGCAGGGATATTTTCGCCAGGGGCTGGACGCCCAGGGGAACCAGCTGGTTTTCTTCCCATACAGCGACCCCACGCAACTACCTATCCAGCCGGTACGTGACGATGACGGCGAATGGCTCTTTGTGGAAGTGACTATGCCCGGCAGGGCCCTGAGGCTGCGGGTATGGCAGGTCATGGTCGGCCGGGTCATCCTCTATCTCCTGGACAGCAACGATCCGCTCAACAGTCCGGCCGACCGTGGGATCACCAGCGAACTCTATGGCGGCGGCCCGGAAATGCGCCTACAGCAGGAAATAGTCCTGGGAATCGGCGGCTATCGTCTCCTGCAGGCCCTGCATATCACCCCGGAAATCTGCCACCTCAACGAGGGACACGCAGCCTTTGTCGTCCTGGAGCGGGCCCGGGAGTTCATGAACCGGCACCAGGTTCCCTTTGAAGTGGCCTTGACCGCAACCCGGGCCGGCAACCTGTTCACCACCCACACCCCGGTGGAAGCCGGTTTTGACCGTTTTGCCCCCTGGCTATTCGAACAATACATGAAAGAATATGCCGCCGACCTCGGTATTCCATTCACAAACCTGCTGGCCCAGGGACGAACCGATATCAGGAAAATCGACAGCACGGAACCATTTCACATGGCCTGGCTGGCCATGCATGGCTGCGGAGCCGTTAATGGTGTCAGCCAGCTGCATGGCCAAGTCAGCCGCAGTATATTTCAACCGCTCTTTCCACGCTGGCCGGCCGGAGAAGTGCCGGTCGGCCATGTTACCAACGGCGTGCATGTGCCAAGCTGGGACTCCCCGGAATCCGATCGGCTTTGGACAGATGCCTGCGGCAAAGAACGCTGGCGCGAGGACCTGCAGGATCTTGAAACGGCAATCATGGAAATTCCCGATGAGAAGTTATGGGCGATGCGGACCCGAAATCGCCTGCGCCTGATTACCTGGTTACGGCAACAACTGGTCCGGCAACAGGCCTTACACGGTCCGGCGGTCCATCGGCCGCTCGCGGCGGAAACTATTTTTGACCCGAATGTTTTAACACTCGGTTTTGCCCGCCGTTTCACCTCCTACAAACGGCCGGACCTGCTGCTGCACGAACCGGAGCGATTAGCCCGCCTGCTCACCGGCAATGACCGGCCACTGCAACTGATCCTGGCCGGCAAGGCCCATCCGCAGGACCATGAAGGGCAGGCCATGATCCGGGCCTGGATCAATTTTATTCATGAGTTTCACATGGAACAGCAGGTTATCTTTCTAGTTGACTATGACCTGCTGATGGCGGAACACCTGGTGCAGGGTGTTGACCTTTGGCTCAATACCCCGCGTCGCCCGTGGGAAGCCTGCGGCACCAGCGGCATGAAAACACTGGCTAACGGCGGCCTGAACGTCTCGGAACTGGATGGTTGGTGGGCGGAGGCGTGGAGCCGGGAGGTCGGCTGGCCACTGGGTGACGGCGGCCTGCATGATAACGACTCGACGTGGGATGGCCAAGAGGCCCATGCTCTGTATACCATGCTGGAAAATGAAATTATCCCCCTCTACTATCAGCGTAACGCCAAGGGCATTCCGGAACGCTGGGTTCATCTCATGCGTCACAGCATGGCGGAGTTGACCCCCCGCTTCTCTACCAATCGAATGGTCAGAGAATATACGGAAAAATATTATCTTGAAATGGCTGCGGCAGTGACTCTGCGCACGACCGATACGGCAATCGCCCGCCAGATCAATCAATGGGAAACAAAACTTGAACGACATTGGCCCGGCATTCGTTTCGGCCTCCTGGAAATTAAATCCGTCGACCAAAGTACTTTCTTCAGCATTCAGGTCTACCTCGATGATCTTGCCCCGGAGGCAGTACAGGTTGAACTATATGCAGACTCCCCGGACGGACAAGCAGCGGAAATCTATCCGATGAAAAATATCGAGCCCCTTGTCGGTGCCGTTCACGGCTATCTGTATACATATACGATCACGACCCGGCGGCCGGCAACTGATTATACCGTGCGGGTCATTCCTGCCCATCCGCAGGCGAAGATTCCGTTGGAAGCGCACCAGATTTTATGGGAGCATTGAATGAAAAGACAAAAACAAAACCGGCTTGCGCCTTTTTTTCATCACCAATGATTTTTATCATGGAGGTTTCTCGTTATGACGGAATCAGCATCATCCACAACCGCGCCGCAACAGGGCAAAGGTCTCAGTTCCGCAGAAGCGGCACGGCGTCTGCAACAATACGGGCCCAATGCCCTGAGAGAAAAAAAGGTTTCTTTTATCAGGATGTTACTCGGCTACTTCTGGGGCCCCATTCCCTGGATGATAGAGGTAGCCGCCATCCTCTCGGCTGCCGTACAGCACTGGCCGGATTTCTTCATTATCCTTGCCCTGCTGCTTTTTAACGCCGGGGTTGGCTTCTGGCAGGAATACACTGCCGGCAACGCCGTCGAGGCCCTGAAAAAAGAACTTGCCCAGAAGGCACGGGTACTCCGTGACGGGAAATGGCAGGTCATCGATGCCGCCGGCCTGGTGCCGGGAGATATTGTCCGTATTCGCCTGGGCGATGTGGTTCCGGCCGATGCCAGGCTGATTGACGGTGAGTACCTCAGCGTGGACCAATCGGCCCTGACCGGCGAATCGTTGCCGGTCACCATGAAACAGGGCGAGGAAGTTTTTTCGGGCACTATTGTCAAGCAGGGTGAAGTCGTGGCCGAAGTGACGACCACCGGCGAAAATACCCGGTTCGGCAAAACCGCTGGCCTGGTGGAACAGGCAAAAACCGTATCCCATTTCCAGAAGGCGGTGCTCACTATCGGTGACTATCTTATCTATGTCAGTCTGCTTCTGGTGGCCATCCTGGTGCTGGTCCAGCTCCATCGCCATGCGCACTGGCTGGACCTGATTCAGTTTGCCCTGATCCTGACGGTAGCATCCATCCCCGTGGCCATGCCGGCGGTACTGTCCATGACCATGGCGGTGGGCGCCATGGTGCTGTCGAAAAAGAAAGCCATTGTCACCAGGCTGGAGTCCATTGAAGAAATGGCCAGCATGGATATCCTCTGTTCGGATAAAACCGGAACTCTGACCCAGAATAAACTGACCCTGGGTAATGTCGAGACATTCAAGGCCGCCGATGCCCAGGAAGTGTTGCTGATGGCCTCTCTGGCCTCGCGGGAAGACAACCGGGATGCCATCGACGAAGCTGTCCGGCAGGGCCTGAAGGATACGAGCCACCTGGAATCACTTGAACAGACGAAATTTGTTCCCTTTGATCCGGTGCATAAACGGACCGAGGCGACTATCCGTGGTGCAGACGGTGCAACCTTCCAGGTCACCAAGGGAGCGCCGCAGGTGATCATGGAGATGGCCAACCTGAGCGATACCGATCTCAAGCGGGCCAATGAAGTGGTCAGCAATTTTGCCGCCCAAGGCTATCGGGCCCTGGGCGTAGGAGTAAAGAAGGAAGGGGAACAGGAGTGGACGTTCCTGGGAATTCTTTCGCTGTTTGATCCCCCCAGGGCAGATTCGGCTGAAACGATCGACAGGGCGAGAAAATACGGAGTCTCTGTCAAGATGGTGACCGGGGATAACCTGGCCATTGCCCAACAGATCGCCGCGAAACTGAAACTGGGAACAAATATCCTGAAATCCGATATTCTCCCGGTACTGGCGAAGAACAATAACTTCAGTGCCGATATCGGAGAACAAGTCGAAAAAGCCGATGGCTTTGCCGAGGTTTTCCCGGAACATAAATTTACCATCGTCAAGATGCTACAGGCCCGCGACCATATCACCGGCATGACCGGTGACGGGGTCAACGATGCCCCGGCCCTGAAGCAGGCGGATGTCGGTATTGCCGTAAGCGGTGCCACCGATGCGGCCCGGGCCGCAGCCGACCTGGTGCTCACCTCTTCCGGGCTGTCCGTTATTATAACCGCCATCGAGGAGGCCCGGCGGATCTTCGAACGGATGAACAGCTACGCGATCTATCGAATCAGCGAAACGATCCGCATTATGGTGTATGTGGTTCTGGCAATGCTGATATTCGATTTTTATCCCATTACCGCTATCATGATCATACTGCTCGCTTTTTTGAACGATATCCCTATCATGGCAATTGCCTATGACCATACCGTGCTGGAGAATAAGCCCGTCAGGTGGGATATGCACAGCGTGATCTCGGTAGGGACCGCCATGGGAATCGTCGGTGTCATCGGCACTTTCGGGATGCAATTGCTGGCAATGGATTGGCTTAAACTGGATGTTTCGGCAATTCAAACCTATGTGTTCCTCCAGTTGGCAGTAGCCGGTCACCTGGTTCTGTTTGTAGCCCGGACGAAAGGTCATTTCTGGAAAAAACCCTGGCCATCCTCGATTATGGTCTGGTCGGCGGTGATCACCAAGGCATTAGGGACCCTGCTGGCCGTTTACGGTTTTGGTCTCATTACCCCGATAAGCTGGTATGAGGCTGGTATTATCTGGCTGTATTCCATCTGTTCAGCCTTTGTAACCGATCTGGTAAAAGTGCAGGTCTATCGGCATCTGCAACATCGAATTCCCGGGCACCGCAATTTTCTGAAAAAAATTAAGAGTTCTCTCTCGCCCAGGGTTTTTAATTCTGCCCGCAACCGATAACTGCTATCTCAAGCAATCCGCGGTGAAGACCAGGAAATGCGTTTATTCGGCAATAATGCAATAAATTCCGCATATTGCATGAAATGCCACCTCAAGCCGTCACGGATCCAGGTTATAATAACGAGAGGTCTTGGTTGTGGGTAAAAAACAAAAAATAATGATCCTGTTACTTGTGGCCCTTCTGGGGGCCGGAGGATACTATTATGCCACGGTGACCGGCAGCAAAAAGCCGGGACATCAACTACAACTCTACGGCAACGTGGACATACGGCAGGTTGAGGTCGCCTTTTATGATACCGGGCGGATAAAAACAATTGCGGTTCACGAAGGTGACCGGGTCAAGGCCGGGCAGTTTCTGGCGGCAATTGATCCGGTTCGTTACCGCGCCGACCTGCAACGGCTTGCCGCAGAGCTTACCCGGCAGCAGCAGATGGTGCAAAAACTTGAACGCGGCTCCCGGCCGCAGGAAATATCCGCGGCCCGGGCAAGGGTCAAGGCGCTGGCAGCCAAGGTGGTTAATGCGAGGTTGACCTATGGACGTCTCCAGAGGCTGTACCGAAAAAAAAGCATCGCCCGGCAGCAGGTGGACGATGCACGGGCTCGATATTACAGCCTGCGGGAAGAGACAAAAGCTGCCCGGCAGGCCCTGGACCTGGCCATCAAGGGACCACGGGCCGAGGATATTGCCGCGGCCAGGGCAACCCTGCGGGCCAAGGAGGCGGTAGTTACCCTGGCGCGCCGGAAACTGGATGATACAAAAATCTACGCCCCGGCTGACGGCATTATTCAGGATCGCATCAAGGAACCGGGGGACATGACCTTTCCCAGTACGCCGGTGTTGACGCTGGCCGACACGAATCCCGTCTGGGTCCGTGCCTATGTCCCCGAGCCGGACCTGGGAAAAATCCGGCAGGGGATGAAGGCCTCTATCATCACGGATTCCTTTCCCGGGAAAAAGTATAAGGGCTGGATAGGGTATATCTCGCCGACTGCCGAGTTTACCCCGAAAAATGTGGAATCACCGGTTTTACGGACCCGGCTGGTCTACCAGATCCGGGTATATGCCTGTAACCCGCGGGGCGAGCTTCGTCTCGGCATGCCGGCGACCGTAGAGATTGACCTGCAGCAGCCACCGGCGGCTACCGGCAGCATAAAGAATGTCTGCGGCGAGTAAAATGCCGGGGCAGGCAGGATTCCCTCCCCATGATGAACCGGACGTTGTCTTGTCCCTGAGCAACGTAAGCAAGCAGTTCCTGGTCGGGAAACGTGTCATCCGGGCCTTGACCGATATTTCTTTCCGGGTGCAGACCGGTATTGTTACCGGCTTGATCGGCCCGGATGGCGCCGGCAAGACAACCTTGATGCGCCTTGTCTGCGGCTTGCTGATCCCGGGCAGCGGCTCGATTAAGGTACTGGGGCTGGATGCAACCAAACAGGCGCAGGAGATACAGCGATCCATAGGCTACATGCCCCAGCGTTTCGGCCTTTATGAGGACTTAACCGTTCAGGAAAATCTCGACCTGTATGCGGATCTGCACGGAGTGGCAATGCAGGAACGACCCGGCCGCTACCAGGAGCTGTTGCAGATGACCGGCCTGTTTCCCTTTACGGCCCGTCTTGCCGGCAGGCTTTCCGGGGGCATGAAACAGAAACTCGGTATTGCCTGTACCCTGGTCAGCCCCCCTTCCCTGTTGATCCTGGATGAACCGACGGTAGGCGTGGATCCTGTCTCCCGGCGTGAACTCTGGGAAATTGTCTATTCCCAGGTGCGGGAGACCGGAATGAGCGTCTTACTGTCCACGGCATATCTTGACGAGGCCGAGCGATGCAAGGAGGTTATCCTGCTGCACGAAGGTCACTTCCTTGGCCAGGATACCCCCGGCTCATTCAGCAGGTCGCTGGTCAACAGAACCTTTATGATCCACGATCTGCAGGCAGGCAAAAAACGTGATCTGCTCGAGAAACTGAGCCTCCGGGATGATGTCATTGATATCATTATCCTTGGTGATGCCCTCAGGCTGGTGACCAGGGACTCCATGGATCCGGCCGCGGTCCGGGAAACATATCAACTTGATCTGCGGAGATGGCGGGTTGAAGCAAGCGCCCCTCGTTTTGAAGACAGCTTTATCGCCAAATTACGCGAGAGGAAGGAACAGGAGGGATGGAAAAAGGACAGCCACGCCATCAACCCTACCCCCGTAACCGGAAAAGATAACGAGGATGCTATCCTGGTCAAGGATCTGCGCCGCGATTTTGGTAATTTTTGCGCCGTAAAAAATTTGAATTTTTCCGTCCGTCAAGGCGAAATCTTCGGTCTGCTGGGGGCAAACGGTGCCGGCAAGACAACAACGTTTCGGATGCTGTGCGGTTTACTGCCGGCCAGCAGCGGCACTCTCCGGGTTGCCGGTCATGACTTGCGGGTCGCCCGGGCGCCGGCGCGGGCAAAAATAGGTTACATGGCCCAGAAATTTTCGCTCTATACCGACCTGACCGTGCTCCAGAACATGCGTTTCTTCAGCTCCGCCTACGGGCTCTATGGTCAGCGACAAAGGGAGAGAATCCATTGGGCCCTGGATTCCTTTGAACTTGCGGATCTCCAGGATACGACCAGCGGAGACCTGCCCTTGGGATATAAGCAACGATTGGCACTCGCGGTTGCCCTGATGCATGAACCGGAAATCCTGTTCCTCGATGAACCGACATCCGGCATTGATCCGCTGGCCCGTCGTGAATTCTGGAGCCATATAAATGCACTGGCAAATGCCGGGGTCACGGCCATGATCACAACACACTTCATGGAGGAAGCCAACTACTGCGACAAGCTGGTGATCATGGCGCAAGGTCAGGTCCTTGCCGTCGGCTCGCCGGCCGAGTTAACGGAGCGCTACCGCACACCGGACACCCCCGAACCCTCCATGGAGGATACCTTTATCCACCTGGTGGAAATATCCGAACAGCAGGGGCGGAAAAACAAAGGCCCGGGGGACCAGGCAACATGAAGCGGCAGGAGGACATGGCGGCAATGAACTTCATGCGGCTGCGTGGCCTGATCCGCAAAGAAGGCCGGCAGATTATTCGAGATCCCTCCAGTATCGGCATTGCCTTTTTCCTGCCGGTCCTCCTCCTGTTGATTTTTGGATACGGGGTCAGCCTGGATGCCCGTCATATACCCCTGGCCATTGTTGTGGAAAAAAGCAGTCCCCAGGCAATGGCGTTTATTTCAGGTTTTAACCAGTCAGATTATTTTCGCCCCGTGCCGATGCGATCCATCCAGCAGGCGGAACAGGCCCTTATGCGCCGCCAGGTGGATGGTATCATCTGGCTGCGGCATAATTTCGCCCGCCGGCTGCTGACGGGCGGCAAGGCCCCGATCGGTGTTATTATCGATGGTGTGGATTCAAACAAGGCCCGTCTTATTGAAGGCTATGTTACCGGGGTCTGGTTTACCTGGCTGCAACGTACAGCCCTGGCCAAGGGACATCCCCTGCGGATTCCGGTCACGGTCGAACCGCGGATCTGGTTCAATTCGGCGGTCAGCAGCCGTAATTACCTGGTACCCGGCCTGATTGCCATCATCATGACCTTGATCGGCGCCATGCTGACCTCCATGGTCGTGGCCCGTGAATGGGAACGCGGCACCATGGAGGCACTGATGGTCACCCCGGTGGCCATGAAAGAGGTCATCCTGAGCAAAATCATACCTTATTTCTTCCTGGGCATGGGCGGGATGCTGCTTTCCGTCATCATGGCCGTATTTCTCTTTCAGGTGCCGCTGCGCGGCTCACTGTTGGCGCTTATTTTTTCCTCATCCCTGTTTATGTTGACGGCGATCACCATGGGACTGCTCATTTCGGTGGCGGCCAGGAGCCAGTTTGTTGCCGGTCAGCTTGCCATTGTTCTTACCTTCCTGCCTGCCTTTATCTTGTCCGGCTTTGTCTTTGATATTCGGACAATGCCCGTTGTTATCCAGGGATTGACCCACTTGGTGGCCGCCCGTTATTTTGTCGATATCCTGCAAACCATTTTTCTTGCCGGCAACGTCTGGCCACTTTTCCTGACCAACTCGGCCTGGCTCTGCCTGATGGCGGCGGTATTCCTCCTGATCATCAAGAAAAAGTCGCAGAAACTACTGGAATAGAACATACATATCATGTTGAGAAAAATATTTGCCTTGATGAAGAAGGAATTTCGCACCCTTCTTAAGAATAAAAAGAGCAGGATGGTACTGATCATCCCGCCCATCGCCCAGATTCTGGTCTTTGGCTATTCGGCCAGTTTTGACTTAAATAATGTCTCATATGCGGTCTATAACGAGGACCCCGGTCTTGCATCACGGCAGTTGCTGACCCGTTTCCGGGGGACACGAACATTCCGCTATATTGGCACGGTGACCAATGACGGCGGGATTGCCCCGCTGATCGATCAAAAAAAGGTCTTGCTGGTCCTGCATATCGGCCCTGATTTTTCCAAAAACCTCAGCCGGGGCCTGGGGGGTAAAATACAGGTCATTCTGGACGGACGAAATTCCAACAGTGCCATGATCAGCCTGAACTACGTTCGCAGCATAGTCGCTGATTTTAATGAACAGTGGGCCGCCCGGCACGGAGGGCGCACTGTTCCGGCCCGGCTGGTTGTCCGCTCCTGGTTTAACGAAAGTTTGAATTCGCACTGGTTTATCATTCCCGGCATCGTTGCCCTGCTGGCCCTGGTCGTTACCCTTGAGATTACAGCCCTGTCCGTGGCCAAGGAGCGCGAGGCCGGCACATTTGACCAACTCCTGGTGACCCCCATGACACCGCTCGAGATCATCATCGGTAAATCTCTGCCGGGATTTATTATCGGTTTTGTGGAGGCCTCTTTTATTCTTACCGTGACAATTCTCTGGTTCCACGTTCCTTTCCGTGGTTCTCTCATCGTCCTTTATTTAGGCATTTTTGCATTTTTGCTCTCAGCTATCGGCATCGGCCTGATGATATCTTCGATCTCGGTTACGCAGCAGCAGGGACTCATGGGCGCCTTTCTCTTCCTCGTGCCGGCCGTTATTCTTTCCGGCTTTGCCACTCCCATCGAGAATATGCCGACCCTGGTCCAATACATCACATACCTCAACCCCATGCGTTATTTTCTGATAATCGTTCGCTCGGTCTTTCTCGAGGGAGCCTCCATTGACGTACTCTGGAGTCTATACTGGCCCATGGTTCTCATTGGTATTGCCACGCTCACGGCAGCAGGCATGATGTTCCGCAGCAGAATGTATTAAAATTGGTAGTGAGTTCCGGGCCGGTTTTATCCGGACATCAATGAAGATGACGGCAGGACGGTCAGCATAGGGCTGATAATCGGCAAAGAGCGTATATCCATCATCATACTTCATGGAATCCACCAGGGGTTTGAACTGGTCCGGACCTCCGGGCGTGAATGAAGTCGGCTTCTCCCGCACAAAAAAAAGGACCGGTCGAGATCAACCCGACCGGTCCTTTTTTTGAATTACTGAAGCTGGTTATCAGATAACCTTAGAATCCTACCTGGAACTGCACGAGGATTACGTTATCCGCATAGCCTTTTGTGACAACGCCAGATTGCTTGACGTAGGAACTGGCACCCCAACCGTCATCACCGCTGGCAATCACGTAGTTCAACTGCAGACGGGCCTGATAGATGGATGCCGGATTAAAGAAGATATTGAGACCAAGGTAGGTATTCCCCAGGTCTG
>VAPE01035095.1_pt1 | contig 14771 bp, 7 predicted proteins | sample 3393911 | NCBI WGS metagenome assembly VAPE01 (sample SAMN08290436, study PRJNA428436) | hydrothermal vent metagenome | isolation source: Deep-sea hydrothermal vent chimney | place: Atlantic Ocean: South-mid Altantic Ridge | reverse complement strand
GGGAATCCAGAGTATTTAGAAAACGCATTATATTAGCTGAGTTTTGCTAAGAGCCACTATTTTTTATGACCCGAGCAGGCTGCGGACAATCCCGGGCACCGCGGCTATGGCCTCGGATAGTTTGTCGGTCATGGGGCCGCCGGCCTGGGCCATGTCCGGCCGGCCGCCGCCCCGGCCGCCGACGATCTTGGCGGTCGCGCTGACCAGGTCGCCGGCCTTGATCCTGCCGGTCAGGTCCTTGCTGACCAGGGCCAGGAGGGCCGCCTTGCCCTTGAACACCCCGCCGAGGACGGCAACGCCCGAACCCAGGCGCTCCCGCACCTTGTCACCGATATCCCGCAGCGTCCTGGGTGAATCCAGGGGCATTTCCATGGCCAGCACCCGTATGCCGTTCACCTCGACCCCGCCGGCAAGCAGGCGGTCCAGGTCGACCAGGGCCAGGCGGGCGGTCAGCGCCGCCACCTCCTTTTCCAGTTTTTTCTGTTGTTTCAGCAGCGCCCTGATCTTGTCCGGCGCCATTGCGAGGGGGGCGGAAAAAATTGCACTGACCTCGTCGGCCTGCCGGGCCAGCTCCTGCACCCAGGCAACGGCCCGGGCGCCGGTCACGGCCTCCACCCGGCGCACGCCGGCGGCAATGCCGGTTTCGGAAATAATTTTGAAAAAACCGATCATGCCGGTGGCCGCCGCATGGATGCCGCCGCAGAGTTCCTTGCTGAAGTCACCGATGGAGACCACCCGGACCTCGTCGCCGTATTTCTCGCCGAACAGGGCGGTCGCCCCCCCGGCTATCGCCTGGTCCCTGCCGAGCAGATCCGTGGCCACCGGGGTGTTGCGCCGGATCTGTTCGTTGACCAGTTGTTCGACGGCCCGGATCTCGTCGCCGGTGAGCGGTGAAAAATGGGTAAAATCAAAACGAAGCCGCTCCTCGTCCACCAGGGAACCGGCCTGTTTGATATGGTCGCCGAGCAGCTCCCGCATGGCGGCCTGGAGGAGATGGGTGGCGGTATGATTCAGGGCGATATCGGTACGGCGCTCCGAGGTGACCAGCAAGGCCGCCTGGTCACCGGGCGCGACTCTCCCCTCGGTCACCCGCCCTTCATGCAGGATCAGGCCGTCCGCCACCTTGCGGGCGGTAGTCACCGCGATACGACCATGCGGGCAGACGATCTCCCCGGTATCGCCGACCTGGCCGCCGCACTCGGCGTAAAAGGGGGTCTCGGGGCAATAGACCCGGACGACGGCGCCGGACTCGGCGCCGTCCAGCAGGCCGCCGGCGTCACCCACCAGGGCGCCGATGACGGAATCGGCCGACTGTTGTTCATAGCCGACGAACCGACTCTCCCGGCCCTGTCTGAGCAGTTCAATAACGCCAGGGGCCAGGTGTTCGACATCATTGCCCTTCCAGGAACGTTTGGACTGCTGCCGCTGCACTTCCATGGCCGCATGGAAACCGGCCTCGTCAATGGCCGCCCCCCGTTCAAGGGCCACATCCCTGACAATATCCACCGGGAAGCCGTAGGTATCATAGAGTTTAAAAATAAACTCGCCGTCAATGACTACCGGGTTCTGCCCGGCTGCGAGCCGCTCTATTTCTTCGGAGAGCATGACCAGGCCGTGATCCAGGGTTTCGCCGAAACGGGTCTCCTCGTTGGTCACTACCTTGGCCAGCAGCTCGGCCGCGCTTTCGAGATGGGGATAGCTCCCGGCCATAAGCTCGGTCACTGTGGCGCAGATTGTCGCAAAAAAGCCCCCGGTCAGCCCCAGGGAGCGGCCGAAACGGATGGCCCGCCGCATGATCCGCCGCAGGACATAGCCCCGGCCTTCATTGGAGGGCAGCACCCCGTCCGCCACCAGGAAGGTGGTGGCCCGGGCGTGATCGGCAATAACCCGCATGGCCACGTCCGTGCCTTGGTCGGCGCCGTAGGTTTTGCCTGCCAGGGCGGCGATCCGGTCGATAATCGGGCTGAACAGATCGGAATCAAAGTTGTTGAGCCGGCCCTGCATCACCGCCGTAATCCGCTCCAACCCCATGCCCGTGTCGATGGAAGGCCGGGGCAGCGGGGTCAGCTTGCCGTCGCCGTCCCGGGAGGACTGCATGAAGACCAGATTCCACAGTTCCAGAAAGCGGTCGCAGTCGCAGCCGACCGCGCAGTCTGGCCGGCCGCAGCCCACCTCCGGCCCCTGGTCTATATGGATCTCGGAGCAGGGCCCGCAGGGCCCGCTATCGCCCATGGCCCAGAAGTTCTCCGGCTCGCCGAGACGGACGATCCGCCCGGCGGGCAGGTCGGCAATCTTGCTCCACAGCTCGTAGGCCTCGTCATCATCCCGGAAGACCGAGACCCAGAGGCGGGCGGGATCGAGCCCCAGCTCTTTGGTCAGGAATTCCCAGGCAAAATCAATGGCCTCCTTCTTGAAATAATCGCCAAAGGAAAAATTGCCGAGCATCTCGAAGAAGGTGTGGTGCCGGGCGGTATGGCCGACATTCTGCAGGTCGTTATGTTTGCCGCCGGCCCGCACGCAGCGCTGGACAGTGGCGGCCCGGACATAATCGCGCTGTTCCTCGCCCATGAAGACCCGTTTAAACTGGACCATGCCGGCGTTGGTGAAGAGCAGGGTCGGATCGTCATGAGGCACCAGCGACGATGAATCGACAACCGTGTGGCCTTTACCGGCAAAATATTGTAAAAATCGTCTGCGAATTTCGTTTCCGGTCATTTTTTGCTGAAAGCTTAAAAGGGTCAAGGGAATAGGGAAGGATGCAACATTGCGTCCTCCGGCTACCGCCGGGTCTTTTTCTTGATGTCAACCAGGTGGTCGACAACCGAGGGATCGGCCAGGGTTGATGTGTCGCCGAAGTCCTCAAAGTCGTCGGCCGCGATCTTGCGCAGGATACGGCGCATGATCTTGCCGGACCGGGTCTTGGGCAGGCTGGGGGCCCACTGGATCACCTCGGGCATGGCAATGGGGCCGATCTCGGTGCGGACATGTTGGCGGAGTTCCGCCATGAGTTCATCACTTTCCTTGGCTGCGGCAGTCAGGGTCACATAGGCAAAGATAGCCTGCCCCTTGATCGGGTGCGGCATGCCGACGACCGCGGCCTCGGCGACGGCCTTGTGGGAGACCAGGGCGGATTCGATCTCGGCCGTACCCAGGCGGTGGCCGGAGACGTTAATCACGTCGTCCAGCCGGCCCATGAGCCAAAAAAAGCCGTCTTCATCCTTGCGGGCGCCGTCCTCGGGGTCATAGATATTCTCAAAGCGGCTGAAATAGGTTTTTTTGAAGCGCTCGGGATCGCCGAAGACGCCGCGCAACATTCCCGGCCAGGGCTTGCGGATCACCAGGTGGCCGCCCTCGTTGGGGCCGGCCTCCTTGCCCTCTTCGGTATAGATGGCGGCATCGATCCCCGGCAGCGGGAAACTGGCCGAGCCGGGCTTGAGCGGCGTGGCATAGGGCAGGGGAGAGATGAGGATGCCGCCGGTCTCGGTCTGCCACCAGGTATCCACAATCGGCAGTTTGCCCTTGCCGATGTTGATATGGTACCACATCCAGGCCTCGGGATTGATGGGCTCGCCCACCGAGCCGAGGACGCGCAGGCTGGACAGGTCATAGCGCCGGGTCGGCTCGTCGCCCTCACGCATAAGCGACCGGATCACGGTCGGCGCGGTGTAGAAGATGTTGACCTGGAATTTCTCGACGATTTTCCAGAACCGGTCCGGTCCCGGATAAGACGGTACGCCCTCGAACATCACCGAGGTGGCCCCCAGGCCGAGCGGCCCGTACAGGATATAGGTGTGACCGGTAATCCAGCCGATATCGGCCGTACACCAGTGGACGTCATCATCTTTCAGGTCAAAGACCCATTTGCAGGTCTGCATGGCATACAGCAGGTAACCGGCGGTGGTGTGGACCACGCCCTTGGGCGTGCCGGTCGAGCCGGAGGTATAGAGGATAAACAGGGTGTCCTCGGCATCCATGCTCTCCGGCGGACAGTCGCCGGCAATGTCGGGGGCCGCCACCTCATCGTGCCACCAGGAATCACGCTCCTCCTGCATGTTAACCTCGTTGCCGGCCCGCCGGACAACGATACAGCTCTTGATCGTCGGAGATGCCGCCAGCGCCTTGTCCACATTCGGCTTCAACGGGATGGTCTTGCCGGCCCGGAGTACGGCATCCGAGGTGATCAGGAACGTGGCCCCACAATTATGAATGCGGCTCTGCAGGGCTGCCGCGGAAAAACCGGCAAAGACAACCGAATGGACGGCGCCGATCCTGGCGATGGCCAGCAGGGAGATGGCCAGTTCGGGAATCATGGGCAGGTAGACGGAGACCCGGTCACCCTTTTTCACCCCTTTTTTCTTCAGGACATTGGCAAAACGGCAGACCTCGGTATAGAGCATCTGGTAGGTGTAGACCTTGACATCTTCTTCCGGCTCGCCCTGCCAGATGAGGGCGGCCTTGTTACGGCGGCCGTTTTTCAGGTGCCGGTCGAGGCAGTTGTACGACATGTTCAGGCGGCCGCCCTGGAACCATTTTATCTCCGGCTTGCTGAAGTCCCATTCCAGGACCTTGTCCCATTTCCGCTCCCAGGTTATCAGCTCCTCGGCCCGTTCCGCCCAGAAACCTTCGGGATCGTCCATGGAGTGCCGGTATTCCTGCCGGTACTGATCCATGCTCTTGACCCAGGCCCGGTCTCTCCCTTCCGTCGGCGGTTCGAAAACCCGTCCTTCGCTGAGCAGGCTGGTAATTTTGTCTTCAGTCTCTTTCATCAAGGTCTCCTTTAAAAAAATAGACAGAGTGAAATTGTCTCCTGCCTGAATCCGTGAACATTCGAGAACGGCGCAGATGCAAGGCCGCGACGATGTTGATTATCCTGGTGTGATATCAACGAGTTGCCAATGCAGCAGACGCGCCGTTCTCGAACGCTCACGGATTCAAGGTGTAATCATCATTGCCGCCGATCCCGAGGGGCACGACACAGACGATAAAAGAATGTATTGTTACACGGTCTGCGAAAAAATTTCCAGAGAATAACGAGGAAAACCATGGCCGAAGCCCTTGATAAAAAGATGGTGGACACGATTCCGTACCGGTAACAACGGACTCAGGAAAATGTTTGACAAACGAAGCGTTAGAATTTAATTAATCTCTAACGCTTTCGCTTCGGGCAAAAAAGGTGAAACAAAAAAACAATGGAAGGATTATGGTCCATCAAGAGGTTGAGGATCTTGCGCACCTGCTTAAATCAATGTCGCATCCGATCCGGCTGCAAATCCTCTGCCTGCTGCAGGAGCGCGAGATGACCGTCGGCGAGATCCGGCATGAGGTGCAAACGACCAGTGCCAACGTCTCACAACATCTTGGTGTCCTGCGCAACCAGGGGATCATCGGCTTTCGCCGGGACGCCAATTTCGTTTATAATCGGATAATCGATGCCCGGGTCACCGACCTGATTAAAACCATGCGGCACCTGTTCTGCCGGGTCGGGGATACGGAAGCGGCTGCCGGGTATTGAGTCCGCAGGGGTTCACTCATGCCCTGGCTTCGTTCGTCCGGGGTCCGAATCTATCCTTGGCGGTCGTGAGGAGGCCGGGACTGGGGCGGATGAGGTGCCGATGAGCGCGTTTTTTATTGTTGTACATTGTCCGGCTGAGGCAATATAATATAAATTATGGTTGTCAGGATTATTCCTCGTCGTCCGTCATTACTGATTCGACGGGCTGTCCCGTCAGCGAGCAACCTTAAATCCGATTAAAGGAGACGACACAATCATGGTAGTCAATGATCTGGTTCACATTTTTGCCGGTTTTTTTATTCTGCTCAGCCTGGCTCTGGGCGTTGAAGCGAGTCCCATCTTTGTCAGCTCCTACTGGCTCTGGTTTACCGCCTTTGTCGGCCTCAACCTGTTCCAGTTCGGCTTTACCAAAGTCTGTCCGCTGGCCCTCATTTTCAAGAAACTGGGGGTTCCGGAGTCCCGGCCCTAATCCGGTCAATTCATTCGCCGGCCCGGACCACCAGGAACAGGACGGCGGCGATGATCAGCCACACAGGGCAAAGGGAACGCAAGCCGCCACAGGTGCCACATATTTACGTAGTCACTTTTGTTCGCCATAGTCCTTTTTATGCGGGCGGGAGCGACCGCGTAAAGATGGGGTGCCTGTGACGGCTTACAGGTTAGATGCAAGTAATAACGCAGAGTGCCACCCCCGTGACCAGTTACAAGGGAACAGGCAGGTGCCCCTGAATAAAGCCGTTACCCGGTTGGGCCGAAGCTCCCCCTCCGGCGGCAGCGAACCGGCTGCGGCCGGTCCGGCGGTTCCGTTCGATTACGGCGCCCTGACGGTCTGCCCCGCCTGCGACATGATTCTCGCCACCGAGCCCATCGAGGTTCCGGTAGGCAGCCGGCTTATCTGCCCGCGCTGCAGAAACACGGTCCGCGAACCTAAAAAGGACCCGGTTCGGCGCACCCTGGCCCTGAGCCTCACCGGCCTGATTCTCTTTCTGCCCGCGCACTTCATGGTGCTCATGACCTTTGAGGTATTCGGCATGCAGGACCACGGCTCCGTCTTTGACAGCATCCTCATCCTCTTCCGGCAGAACTACCTCCTGGTCGCCTTTCTGGTCCTGCTGACCGGCATGGTCTTTCCCCTGCTCAGGCTGCTCCTGCTTTTTCTGGTCTCCCTGGATCTGTACCGGCAGCGGGTTTCCAGGTTGACCCCCTTCATGCTGCGCTGGTACCATCATCTTGAGGACTGGGGCATGTCCGAGGTCTACCTGATCGGCATCCTGGTGGCCGTCACCAAGATGTATCGCACCACCCTTATTATCTACGACCAAGGTTTTTTCTGTTTTATCGGGCTGGTGGCCGTCATGATCGGCACCACCCTCGTCCTTGACGAGCACGCCTTCTGGGAGAAGATAGAGAAGCTGACCGCCCGAAAGGAACAGCGCCGGAAAACGGCGGCGGCCGGCCTGCCGCCGGAGGGGGTCTCCCCCCGGCGGACCGCGATGGCGGCGGGGCTGGTCCAGTGCCGCACCTGTCACAAGGTGCTCCCTTTCCGGCAACCGGCCCCCGGCTCGGAATCGCACTGCCCCCGGTGCGGCGGCCGGCTGTACCTGCGGCGGCCGCAGTCGCTCGGTTCAACCTGGGCTCTGATCCTGACCGCGATCATTTTTTCGTTTCCCGCTAACCTGATTCCGATCATGAAGGTCGAATTTCTCGGCGTCCCGAAAAATTCCACCATCATGGACGGCATCATCCACTTTTTTCAGTCCGGTTCTTTCGGCATCGGCCTGATTATCCTGGCCGCCTCAATCCTGGTGCCGCTCTTTAAGATCACCGGCCTCATCCTGCTCCTGCTGTCCATCCATTTCCGCTGGCTGAACTGGATCACCCACAAGGCCGTCATGTTTCGTTTTATCGAATTCATCGGCCGCTGGTCCATGCTGGATGTCTTTGTCATCTCCCTGCTCTGCGCCCTGGCCGACTTCGGCTTTTTCACGACGGTAAAGACGGCGGCGGGGGTCACCTTTTTCAGCTTTGTCGTCCTGTCGACCATGTTTGCCACCATCTGCTTCGACCCGCGCCTGCTGTGGGATGCAAAGCTCTCAACCTCTTCCCGCGCCGAGGAATAACCATGGAACCGACTGTTATCCTGAAAAAATGCAGCCTGTCGCCGATCTGGATTCTGCCCCTGATCGCCCTGGGCATCGGCGGTTGGCTGCTCTATTCCAGTTATCGCGATGCCGGCATCAAGTGCACCATCCATTTTGACAATGCCGAGGGCATCACGGTCGAAAAAACCGAGGTCAGGTACAAGGGCGTGGCAATGGGGCTGGTCAAGGACGTCACGGTGGACAAAAACCTGCGGGGCGTCACTCTCCTGGTGATGATGAAGAGAAAGGCCCGGTCGAGCCTGGTTGCGGACAGCAAGTTCTGGATCGTCCGGCCGGAGATCTCGGCCGGCAAGGTGAGCGGTCTCGACACCCTTATTTCCGGCAGTTATATCGCCATGCGGCCCGGGATCTCGACCGTGGCGGCCACCAGTTTTCAAGGCCTGTCCGGTCCCCCGGCCCTGTCGCCCCATACCCCCGGCCTGAACATTACCCTCAAGGCGGCCGCCCTCTTTTCCCTGCAACGGGGCTCGCCGGTCTATGCCAAAAATCTTAAAATCGGCGAGGTCCAGGACTACCGCCTCGGCCGGGACAACTCAATCATCATCGATGTCCATATCCGGCCGCGGTTCAGCCGTCTGATCCGGACCGGCACCCGGTTCTGGAATTCAAGCGGCATCTCCATCGAAGGGAACCTGCAATCCGGCTTCAACCTGCGGACGGCGTCCCTGGCCGCCCTTATTTACGGCGGTATTTCCTGCGGCACCCCGGCCTCGCTGCGCGCTTCCAGCCCGCAGGCGGTCAACGGTCAGAGCTTCACCCTCTACCGGGATTTCGATGCGGCCCAATACGGCCTGCCCATGACCCTGAAACTGGTCTCGGGCAACGGCATCATCGAGGGTAAGACCAGGGTCATGTATCAGGGTATCAAGGCCGGCGTGGTCAAGAAAATCACCATGAACAATGATAAAATCCATTCGGTCACCGCGGAAATCCTGCTCGATCCGAGGGTGGGCGGCATCTTGCGGGAGGGCACTCGTTTCTGGGTAATTCGGCCCCGGATTTCCATTGACGGCATCCGCAACCTCGATGCCATCCTCCTCGGCCCCTACATCAGCTTGCAGCCCGGCGATGGGGCGTTTCGAAACCATTTTACCGCCCAGAGCGGCCCGATGCCCGAGCCGGTCCGGCGGCCGGGTAAACATTATACCCTGGTGTCAAAAAACGGCGGCTCCCTGGAGATCGGCAGCCCGGTGCTGTATAAAAAAATGGTGGTGGGCGAGATCGATAAGCTTTCCCTGGCGGCCGGCGGCGAATCCCTCCGGGTCGGTATCGTGGTGTATGATGATTTTACGTACCTGGTCAGGAAAGACAGCGTGTTCTGGGACGTCAGCGGCATCTCGGTGGATGCCGGTCTGTCGCACTTCAAACTCAACATCGCCTCCATCAAGTCCATCCTGGCCGGCGGCGTTGCCCTGGTCAACCCCGCCGCCCGTGGTGTCCGCCGGGCCGCTCCGGCACCCGAGGGGGCCAAGTTCAAGCTCTTTGCCGGCTATGCCGCCGCGGTCAGGGCCAGGCCCGGTCTCCTGCCCCGGGGTCTGACCCTGCGGCTTGCGGCCGCCACCTCGCACTCCCTGCAAATCGGTTCGCCCGTCCTCTTTCAAAATGTCACTGTCGGCGAAATAATCGGCTTCGAACTCAGTCGCGATCACCGGGGCGTTTTGCTCGATATCCTGATTTTCAGGAAATATGCCGACCTGGTCCGTTCTTCAACGCGGTTCTACAATTTCTCCGGTTTTTCCATTGATACGGGCCTTGCGGGGATTGATGTGCGGGCGGGGTCCCTGGAATCAGTGGTGGAGGGCGGCATTTCCTTTTTTACTCCCGGACCCGGAACCAAGGTGAGGCCGGGCCGGAAATTCGTGCTGTACGGGGATTATGACACGGCCCGCCTCAAGGACGGTATTCACCTCACCATCCACCTGGATGGAGCGGCAGGGGTCCGGGCCAGGACACCCATAAAATTCAAGGGTATCGAGATCGGCCTGGTCAAAAAACTTCATTTTGCCCCGGACATGCGGGGGGTCATCGCCGACGGCCTGGTCAGGCAAGATACCGCGACCCTGTTTCGCGACCACAGCCGCCTGGCGCTGGTCCGGCCCAAAATCAGCCTCACCGGCATACAACACCTTGAAACAATTGTCAGCGGTTTATATATTAACGTCATCCCCGGGACCGGGAAGCGGCGCACGGATTTTACCGTTGCGCCGGTGAGCCCGGACCCGGATGCCCCCGGCGGCCTGGATATTGTTCTGGAAACGCCCCGGCCCGGCTCGCTCAGCGAGGACAGTCCGGTTTATTACCGGCAGGTCCAGGTCGGCCGGGTTACCGGTATCGGGCTGTCGCCGACGGCCCAAAAGGTCTGGGTCCGGGTTAAAATTTATGCCGCCGACACCGCCCTCGTCCATAAGGGGACAAAATTCTGGATGGCCAGCGGCATCAAGATGTCCGGCGGCCTGTTTTCCGGCTTTACCATCGACTCGGAATCGATTGAGTCAATTGTCGCGGGCGGCATTGCCCTGGCCACGCCGGCGGGGGAAGAAATGGGCGCCCGGGCAGAGGACGGCGATCATTTCACCCTCAGGGCAAAGAGTGAAAGCAGCTGGCTCGACTGGAGTCCCGGGATCCGGCTCGATACCGGCGCGGCAAAACCGGCGGGTGGGGCGACTCCTCATTAGTTCTTCAGTTGGGTTTCGCCTGAAGTTTACGAACATGATAAAACCCTTGCAACCATGGTAGGTTGGGTTGAGGAACGAAACCCAACACTCTGGAGGCGGCTCAACCGCAACCTACGCTTATTGCAAGGCAAGGTATATGTAGTGCCTGCTTGCATCAAGTGGATACCCAATTAGCTGAGTATTAAAACCACTTTAAATCATAACCCGACAGCCATTATGAAACTGATCGAAACCATTACCATTGACCAGGACCAGATTAACAGACTGGTCGCGCAAGCCAAACCCGCCCCGCCGGTGAGCGGCGCGGAAAAGGAAGAGCTGACTCGCCGCATAAAGAGACTGCTTAAAGAGAAAAATGCGGTCCTGGTGGCCCATTACTACACTGACGATGACCTGCAGATCCTGGCCGACGCGACCGGCGGCTGTGTCTCCGACTCGCTGGAAATGGCCCGCTTCGGCCATGCCCATGCCGCCGGCACCGTCGTGGTGGCCGGGGTCCGCTTCATGGGCGAGACCGCCAAAATTCTGAACCCGGAAAAACGGGTCCTCATGCCCTCGCTCGAAGCGGAGTGCTCCCTGGACCTGAGTTGCCGGGCCGACGTTTTCAAGGCCTTCTGCGATGCCCATCCGGACCGGACCGTCGTGGTCTACGCCAACACCAGCGCCGAGGTCAAGGCCCGCGCCGACTGGGTGGTCACCTCCAGCATCGCCACCCGGATCGTCCGGCACCTGCACGACAAAGGGGAAAAGATTATCTGGGCGCCGGACCGTTATCTCGGCGACTATATTCAGAAGGTAACCGGGGCGGACATGCTGCTCTGGCCTGGATACTGCGTCGTCCATGACGCTTTCAAGGCCGATGAACTCCGCAGTCTCCGCCGCCGCTATCCCGAGGCCGCCGTGTTGGTGCATCCGGAATCGCCCATGGACGTGATTGACCAGGCCGATGTCGTCGGTTCCACGACCCAATTGATCAAGGCGGTCACCGAACTGGATAACGACATGTTCATCGTGGCCACCGACCTTGGTATTTTCCATAAAATGAAAGAGGCCGCGCCCGGCAAGCGCTTCATGGAGGCCCCGACGGGCGGCACCGGCGCCAGCTGCCTGAGCTGCGCCCACTGTCCCTGGATGGCCATGAACGGCCTCGCCGGCCTCGCCCGCGCCCTGGAGACCGGGGACAACGAGGTCCATGTGGATCCGGAGCTGGGGAAAAGGGCCATGGTCCCGGTCAAGCGGATGCTCGACTTTGCGGAGAAGTTGAAGATAAAGGCCACCGGCGACGCCAACATCGTTTCGCCGGCCTGATCAGAACATAACTTGGTCACAGGGTGTGGCACTCTGCGCTATTGCTTGCATCTAACCTTGTAAGCCGCCACAGGTGCCCGGATTTACGTAGTCGCTTCCGTTCGCTATAGTTTTTCTATGCGGTCGGGAGTGACCGCATGAAGATGTGGTGCCTGTCCGCGCTATTTGTAAGCCGCCACAGGTGCCCGGATTTACGTAGTCGCTTCCGTTCGCTATAGTTTCCCTATGCGGTCGGGAGTGACCGCATGAAGATGTGGTGCCTGTCCGCGCTATTTGTAAGCCGCCACAGGTGCCGCAGATTTACGTAGTCGCTTCCGTTCGCTATAGTTTTTCTATGCGGTCGGGAGTGACCGCGTGAAGATGTGGTGCCTGTGGCGGCTTACATCAGAATGGCAGGATGTGTACCTCTTTCCTCACCGGGATACGCCCCTTGAGTACCAGGCCGGACCGGCCGTCGATGGAGATGGGGTCGCCGAAATTGATCCGGTGACCGGCAATTTCCGCATACTCGCCGGTCTCGTACACCCGCAGATCCCGGCAGCCGACCACGCAGGTCTTTTCCAGCCTGGTGGCGACCACCGAGGCATGGGAGGTCTGGCCGCCGCGCGAGGTGAGGAGGCCGTCGGCCAGGGAGATTTCGCGGATATCTTCCGGCACGGTGTCCTGGCGGATCAGGATCAGCTGCGTCGTCGGATCTTCACTGCGCAGCTGCCGGATATTATCCTCGGTGAAGACGGCCCGGCCGGCAACGGCGCTGCCGCTCACCCCGATGCCCTTGCCGAGGATCACGTCGTCCAGGGGCTTGTCGTCGACAAAGACGTTGAAGCGTTCCTTGGTCTTGATGGTGATCATGTCCCGGGTCTGCAGGATATAAAGCTGCTCGGTCTTCGGCCCCTCGAAGGTAAACTCAATCTCCTGCGGATTCCACTCCTTGGTGTAGACCAGGTCGCGGGCAATATCCAGCAGACCTTGGTAGATGGCCGGGAACCGCCGCTCGAGAGAATTTTCCACGGACCGGCCGTCAAGCTCGGCCTGCTCCACGGATATGGGCTGACTGGTCACCAGACCGGAGACAATATCCTCGCCCTGGTCGCCCGGGGCATAGTCCCCCCAGAGCGCCACCCGCCGGACCTTGCGGTAGGGATGGGCCGTAAACAGGACGCCGCTCCCCGATTCCGGTCCCAGGTTGCCGTAGACCATGGCCTGGATAATGACCGCCGTCCCCCAGTCGTCGGAGACCGCCATCAGGCGGCGGTATTCACAGGCCTTGCGGGTGTTCCAGGAACCAAGGACCATCTCCACGGCCCCGATGAGCTGGAGCCAGGGATCTTCGGGCACGCCGAAGCCGAGACGAAGGATAAGATGTTTGTATTTCAGGGCCAGTTCCCGCATCTGCGGCGGTGAAAATTCCCGTTTGAAAAGCACGTGGTACTGCTGCTTGTGCGCGTTCATCAAGCCCTGGAAGGCTTCGCGTCCCATGCCCTTGGCCATGGCCCATGACTGCAGAAACCGCCGGTAATTGTCCCAGGCGAAATAATCCCGCCCTCTCTTTTGGACATACTCCTCCACCATTTCCTCATTGAGGCCGACATTGTGAATGGTGCTCATCATCCCCGGCATGGATACTGCCGAGCCGGAGCGCACCGAGAGCAGCAGTGGATTTTCCGGCGAGCCGAAAACCATGCCGGTCTGCTGCTCCAGGCTGCTGATGGAGTCCCGCAGCCGCTGCATGAATTCGTCGCGGGCCCGGTCAAACCGCTGCACCGCCTGCCAGCACCGGAAAATCTCCGTGGTAATGATAAAGGCCGGCGGTACCGGCTTGGCGTCCCCGGCCAGCACCATCAGGTTGAAGCCCTTGTTGCCGAGATGGATCAGGTTGTGGGTGCGCAGGTTTTCATTGTACAGGGAACTGATCGTCTTCTCGGGGTTATAGGTCATCAGGAGGTCAAGGTCATTGGCATCCAGGACGTCTTTCTGGGCCTCCAGGGTCTGGATAATCCGGGTAATGAAGCTGTCGAGATGCTGCAGCCCGAAGGTGGTGGCGATCAAATCCCGGAAAAAGGACTCGGAAAGCAGGTGCACCGTCGTCGGCAGGTCGTTTTCGTCCCAGTGGGAGCGGTACTTGGTCAGCAGGTTGTCTCGGCCGATCTGGGGAATGATGATGGACAGGTTGTCTTGATGGATATTGGTGTAATAGGCGTAGATGATGTCCTTGACCCCTTCCGAAAGACCGCGGAAAATATCGAGATACTGGGTGTAGGAAAACCGCTTGATGCTGATGGCCGAAGTCAGCAGGCTGGTATAGGTGTCCAGGCGGCGGCTGATAATACCGTCGATTTTCAGTGCCCGCAGGTAGAGTTTCAGGCACCTGGTGATGCTGATAAAGGTGGCCTGGGTGATAAAGGAGAGATTGATGGTCTCGTCCAGTTGTTCCAGGTAGATCCCGGCCAGGTTTTCCAGGCGGAAGGTCAGGCCCAGGGCATCGAACTTACGTTCACTGTAACGGCCGTACACCGAGGGAATATCCACGGCAATGTGGCGCTTGTGATAGATCTCCTCCTTGGGCGGAAATTTTTCCGCGCTCAGGATAATCTCCTTGAGTCTCTCGAGGTGGTCAAGCAGCACGCCCAGACAGTTATAGGTGTCACAGTCGTCCAGGGCCTTGAGCAGGGTCTCCATCTCCGGGAAACCGGTCTGGGCGGCCTGGTGCAACTGGTTGCGCAGTTCCTGCAGGCCGAGGTTGTATTTCTGGTGAAGCAGCTTGAGCATCTTGACCAGCAGCTCGAAACGGCGGCGCTCCCGCGGAGAAATATCCTGCTGCTGTTCCAGGTAGGCCTGCCGTTCCTGTTCGTCCCATTTCAGGAGATACTGGATCATGTCGCCGTCCAGCCCCTCGCGGATACGGTTGGTCAGGCGATGCTGTTCGTCGATAAACGGCCCGGCGGTATCCACCTGCCGGTAGACCTCCTCCGGCAGGAAGGGCCGGAGCACCTCCTTGTCGCGGCTCAGCCAGAAATTAAAAATCGCCCTGATGAAACCGACAATAAGGTTGCTTGACTCCACATGGCTCTGTTTGCGCAGAAAATGGATCAGCAGGTCGCGGCGCTTGTGCAG
>VAPE01013073.1_pt1 | contig 14788 bp, 25 predicted proteins | sample 3393911 | NCBI WGS metagenome assembly VAPE01 (sample SAMN08290436, study PRJNA428436) | hydrothermal vent metagenome | isolation source: Deep-sea hydrothermal vent chimney | place: Atlantic Ocean: South-mid Altantic Ridge | reverse complement strand
CTGTTTTTATTCAGTTCATCTAGTTTTTCTGAATAATCTTTAACTGATTCTTTTATAGCATTAACTATTTTCTGAATATAAAGAACTTCTGTAAATTCTAATTTGGCTGATTTTTCTCTTAAAATTTTTTGCATAACAGCACATAAATCATTTGTATTTATATTTTTTAATATAATCTTTTTCATTATTTTTGTATAGAAAATGCTTTTTCAGTAAATGGAACAGCAATTCCTTTTTTTTGATAATATTTTGTTAAATTATTTCTTATTAATTGACACCATTCTCTAACTCCATTTTCTCCTAGAGCTCTTGGAATTATTCTTGTTCTTATATCTTTTATTTTCTTTTCTCTATCTTCTTTTGAAAGAGAACTAAACCTATCTGGAACAAATATATCTAACTGAAATTCAGTTCTATCAGTAAAGTCAATAATTCTTGCATCAAATTCTGTTGACAAAACAGTATCCACAATCTCTCTGTATTTTTTAGGCATATATGAATCTGGATAAGTTTCATCTTCCATTTTTGGAATGAACTTTTCTTCTTTTACTTCTTCTTTTTTAACAGACTGCATTTCAACTAATTTACTAATAGCTCCTGCTAGAGTATTTATTCCATTAATTACAGTATTCAATTTATTTGAAATAGATACTTCTACGGGAACAACCGAGTCTTGCACAAATTCTATTTCTTTCTCTTTCTCTTTCTCTTCATGAGCCTTCATATGAGCTCCTAAATTCTTAAATTCTTTACCACACACTTCACATTTTTTATTTTCCATAATTTTTTTTATTCTGCAGTTTATACTCTCATGCATTGGAGAGAATTATGCTTTTAATCTTTTCTCAATTTCACTCACCGACCCTTTGCCTATAATTATCTGATGATTTTCAGGATTATAGGTAAATTCTAGTGGAATATTTAATGTTTCTCCTTTTTTTATATCTTTAGTTGCTGTAACTCCTATCATCTTAAAGTATTTAGTTACAATTGTTCTTTTAATAAAAGGACTGACTAATTCCTCTTGCTCTTTAGAGGATCCAAGTATAAATAGTATAGACCACAATTGGTCTCTGTCTACAACTACTATTTCATCATTGATTGTCAATTTTATTAATCCCTTTTTTTTCACCAGAGAATTCCAATTTACTTCAAATACAATTTCATTATTTCTACCTGAAACATCAGCAATGGCAAATTTCCTTCTCTCTTCAAGTTTGCTGTGATTTAAATATTCTTGTTCATTTATGTCTTTATCTTTCATTTGCTATTTCTTGTATTGCTTTTAAAAATAATTCAATGCCATTTTTTCTCTCTTGTCTTTCTAAGAATTTCTTATAAGTCAAAAAAGAAGTTTCTTCATCTACTGAAGTTGCATTCCACTTTGCGACTAATGTATTGCCAACTATTCTTAATAATTCAAATGCATCACCTGTTATAATTCTTCTTAATATTGCAATGTCTTTTGGTTTTAGTTCCATATTATTTTCCCATAGTCTTTAATGAGTTTGCTAAATTGTTAGCAGCAGGAATTTTAGTTCCTACTCCAGATGACATATCTATTTGAGGAGGCTGTGGAGGTGTTTGAGGAGCAGCATTTGGATTTTGCTGAGGAGTTCCTGTTTGGCTACTACTTGTAAACAAAGAAGTGGTTGGAGTTGGATTTGCATTATTTTGAGGATTGGCATCTTGACTATTTTGAGCTGGTTGCAACCATGCATCTGGTAACCAATCTTCTGGATCTTTATTATATGCTTTTATAATTTCTCTTGCAGGTTTTTCTGCAATTTCACGAGGAGCACTAAACAAAGGAACAACAAGGTTAGCCATTTCTACAGTTGTGGTCCTGTCAAGCAATTCAGAGTTAGCAATAATTGATTGTCCTGTAATTTTTATAATACCATCCCAAGGAAAATCTTCTTCTGGTTTTAACTTAAAGAAAGTCTTTGTCTGTGTTTTACTTATAACTCCAGTATCTTCATTTCTTTTAATTGCAAGACTTGGCTCTCTGTATTGTTTTTCATAATCTCTTCCCTCTACGAGTGGCTGGCCATCTGATGTTTCATAATTATCAATTTCAAATGGTTCTATAAATCTATCTTCAGCAAGAAGTTTTATCTTAGGAACAGAATACAAATCTTCAATAATTCCAAGAGAAATATATGCCTCTACTTCTAAAGCATCTGTTATATTTTCCAAAGGAGTTTTCATTCTTTTTAGAGCAGACTCTCTAGCTTGTGATATTTCAAATGCTGTGCTTCCTGTAATTTCACCTTGCAATGATTTTGATATTCCTGTTACATCATCTATTCTTGCCATCATATAATCAAGAGAATTCCAAGCATCTGCTCCTGGTCCAGGAATTTCATTCCACTTTATATTTTTTGGATCTGTAACTTGTCTACCAACTCCTGGTCTAGTTACCATTTTTCCATCTGCTTCAAGACTATCAGTTCCAGAATAAAAGAACTCTTTATAAATAGATAACACAACTTGGTCCATTGTCATATTTCTATATTTAGTATACATCTTATTGTCATTTCTCATTGCCTCATACATACCAATACCATTTATATCTTTATCATTTCTCATTGTCCAAGGTGCTGAGTACACAGATAACTTTTTATTCTTTGGAGTCTGTGGCATTGGTTCATTAACAAGAACAACTCCGGATTCTGTTTCAACTATAAATGTATCCAATTCTAAGTTTTCATAGAACCATATTCTCTCTTGCATTTTAGATCCCTTTGAATCACCTTCTGTGTTGCTCATTTTGTTATTTTTATCAAGATATTTTAATTCTGGCTTTAAGTATTTAAAATTCTGTAAATGTCCAAATTGTGTTTTTAGTTTTTGCCATTCATAATCTTTATAATAAACTACATCATTGCAAGAAAATGGATCTCCTATTTTAGCATTGTCATCAAACCAAACTTGCCAAGGACTTAGAGATTCTCTAAAGACTCCATCAAAATATGTTTGAGTAACATTTTTATATATATTTTTCTTTGGATTTTCTGGAACATACTTTTCAAGATCTCTAACATCTCTCTTAATAGTTAAAGGAAATGTTCTTCCAACTCCTATGCCATATTTAGCACAATTAAAGACAAGTGGCTTTAACATTATCTTTTTTGACATTGCAATATTCCAGCTATCTTCATACAAGTTTTTCATCAGCATTGTATTCTTTTCGTATTTTTTAGCAGCAGGACTCATGGATGCAGTTGGATTTCTATCAACAATAATACCAAGTGCTGTTTGAATTTTTATATAAACATTAGGAGGAATAGAATCTTCTTGCCAATCATCTTCTGCTCCAAGAACAATTGGCTTACTTCTCCATCCTAATTCATCATCTGATACTAATACTTTTTTCTTTTTATCAATTGTATTATATGGATGATATGCTTTGTCAGCTGCTTTCCAAATTTCTTCTATTTTTGAATTCTCTCTATAAGTTTTTAAATATTGTTTTCTTTCAGATAATAAATTATGTGCAGCTTTCTCTTCATCTGTAGCTTTATAAGTTTCTGATGCTTTTATCTTATCTTTTATCTCTTTCGCTATATTTAATGGTGTTGGCATATTATTTAAGTTTACATATTAAATCTTTCTTATTTATAAAAAAATATGTTTGAACTTCTTTGTCTCCCTCAAGTTTCATATTTACATCAACTGGTAATGCTTTATGAAACATAACAATATCTCCTTTCTTCAAAATGTCTACATCTATTACTACTATTCCTTTTGATACTTGTTCATCATCAAGATTTTCTTTTGGAATATAGATTCCATTGTCACTAAAAGTGTCTTCTCTTTCCACTTCTTTTATTAATATATTATTATTGTAGAGTTCTATCATATTATTTATGTTACTTTATTTTAATAAAAAAGTCAAATAGTTTACATGCTATTAAATCTATTTAACATGGCCATTGAGTTATGTGGTGGCATTCCAATCTTTTTTCTAAATTCAATTTCTTTCTTTTGTTCATATGTTTTAGAGACTTTTGCTTTCTTACTTCTTAATGTTTGAAGAAAGTATCTATCAATATCAGCAGCATGGTCCTCTCCATCTGTATTCAAATCTTCAACACTTCTCTCTGAATATATAAGAGTTGGAATAGTTCTTATTGAATCATAGCAAGTTCTAAAATATCTTAGCTTTGGAGCAGTTCTCAAATCATGATATAAATATTGATGCATAACAGCCCAGCCTGTCACCCTAGAGCCAGCTCCTTTTGTGCAAGGAAGTAATTGAGGTATTAATGTTCCAGCCTTACCAACACCATTCTTTTGCATTATTTCTGCAATTGTTTCTGATGTTCCTGTGTTTGTAAATATAGCAGAGTCTGCCACTACATATTCTAGGAAATCTTTTGCTTCATTATTTATTTTAACAATCTCTTTTGCTATTTGATCTGCTTCCCATCTTGAGCTACCATCTTCTTTATTGACATATAATTCTCTGTACTTATAAACATTGCCATCAAAATCTAAAGCATACCAGCCAAATGTTGCAGGCTTAGCTCTACCATGGTCATAGGCTCCAAACTTTCTCCAAGAATCAGGTATTTCAAATGGCTCTACAATGTGAACATCGTCATTCCATTCTGTAAAATATTGTCCTTCAAACAAATTCCAATCTCCCATTAGAAATGCTTTTCTCTTTTCTTCTGGAAGTCCTTCAAGCTGGTCAAAATAAGATTTATCAAGATTGGATCTATTATCAAACACAGTTGCTCTTACATATGTAAATAAGTTGGACTCTTTTTCATTTATTTCAAACTCTTTGTCCATCCATATCTTTTTTACCCATGCATGCCCAATGGATCCTGGATTTGTTCCTGCAATAAATTTAGTATTGGCTATGTTTTTCCACCTCATTCTAGTTCTCAGCATATCAAAAACTTCTTTCTTGTTCTTTGTTAGCTCATCTACAGCAATAGCAGCAAACTCTGAAGAAGCATATTTACCAACATCGTCCAGATTTCTTAAAGCTATGACACCGGAACCATATTGTGGAGCAAGAACATATTCATTATCACTCTTATTCAAAGTTCCTAGCCATCTTGGCAATTCAACTCTCATTTTTGATATATGTCTGTCTTTTAAAGATGGATAATCTTCACAGAATAATCCAACTCTTATTCCTGTCTGCTTTGATTCATAATAAAACTTAAGTAGTAGTTTTACAAGAGTCCATCTTAACCAATAACTCTTACCACCTCCCACAGCACCACCATAAAGAATGTATTTGAAATCATTAAGAGCTCTAGTTGCTTCCTTTTGTTTATCATTAAAGTGAACTAATTCACTCCATTTTATTTCTTCTTGTGTAATATCCTTCTTTTCCATTTTTTTCTTTATTTAAACAATCACTACAAATAATTCCATTTCCTTTACCTCCAAATTTGAATAGCATCTCACATCTTTTACAATTTTTCTTTTTATAAACAGTTGCTCTTATGTTTAATGTATTGCTCATAATTACTCCATTCTCATCTACAATTTTTCTGTAAACTTTATTTTTTCTGTGATATTCTTTTAAATACTCTTTTTTATTTGATACCATTTGATGCTTTTTTATGTGAATAATATTCATACATCTGACTAAATTTTAATAAGTCTTCAGGACTAAGCTTTCCACTGCTGTATCTTTCGTTATACCATTTTGTTATGTTGTTGTAAGTATGTCTTATACTATGATCTGAATTTCTAAGATCTTTTCTTATATTCCATAGATCTGCTGTAGCTTGTAAAACTCCCGCATGTGTGTTTAGATCTGGAACAATTCCATTTCTGATTAATTCTTTTTTTCCAATTTTAGTTATTCCTGTTAAATAAGCAAATTCTCCTATGTCTGGATTTTTATCTTTTGTATCACTTCCCATTGAAGATTCTTTCATAAGTAAAGCTCTTAATAATCCAGCAGGAAGACCAGGATTATTTCTATATGTTTCATCTATAGTATCCTGCAATCTTTTTGAAGGAGGTCTTACTTCTGTAGGAATAAATTTATCAACCTTGTCTCCAAAACTCTTTGTTCCTACATTTAAAGTATCAATAATTCCATACTTATCAGATCTAGTAGACTGTACTCTGGGAATTTGAGACTCTGAATTAGTAAATAGAGATTTCTTATCTTTGAATTTTATAAGCTTTGATGCTCCAACTATGCCAGTTCCGACTCCCGCACTAGCTAGTATTGCTCCAATAGACGCTTTGCCTTGCGCTAACACAGGTTTATTTGCTATATCTTTAGTAATAGGTATCTGGTTCCAAGTAACTCCTTGTGAGTCTGTTATTTGCTTTCCTCCAAATTTCTTTAAGAATTTGTTAATGTCTTTTTCATAGAATTTGTAGATAGTCGCTTTATTTTTTGAAGTGTCTAATAAATTCCATTCAGGAGAATTTTTATTATGTCTTTGTATTTCTTTATTTATCTTTGAAATGACTTCTTTAATATTGTCAGGAGTTAATGATATTTTAGGTTTTCCTATTTCAACCAATAATGATATTTTAGTTTTACTTGATATGTCAAAAGTTTCTGCAACACTTTCCAAGGTTTGTCTATCTAATGCAGTTTTTCCTGATTTAATTTCATCTATTACTCTTTTTGGCACTGCTTTAAACTTCCCGTCGCTTAATACATCTGTGATTATTCTCACATCATCTTTATTTATATTGTGTGACTCCTTATATATTTTTTTTCCAACTTTCAAATCATCTTTATTTAATTTAAACATATTTGTTAATTGACTATATGCATCAGGTTGAGTAAACCAAGTCTCTGTTTTACCCCCTTTATCCCCCAACCCTTCAATATTTATAGCAGTTTCACCAGTAGGAAATTGTAATTCTGTTTTACCATCCTGTGATGCTTTCTTTATTTCTTCTCTTATTATTCTTTCATACCAAGTGTTGCGGTAAGATTTGAGTTTAATAAATTTTTTATTATGTTGTTCTGTTTGTAATCTAGAAGCTTCTTCAATGGATAAATTATTCTTTTTTGCTAGTGCTTCAACATCTCCAAATGTTCCTATAGACTCTCTATTCAATCCTTCTTTCTGCATCAAATCACTTTGAATTTCAATTACTCGGCGAGTTTTTCCACCAGCCATATCTTCTACTCTTGTATGAGCAAAATAGTTTGGAAAGTTAGTATCTGAAAAATGAGTACTAGCTGCTGATGTTTTTATAGGACTCTCATATATGTGTTCTGAGTAGTTAGCAACATCCCCTCTTATGTTTGTAGGTAAAGATATACTTTCATATCTGGGAATTACTGAACCTACAGTTCCTCTACCATTTATTAAGTTGTTAGTAGAACCAAGACTGTTTCTTATTTTTAAAGGTAACAATTCTGTCTTAACTTTGTTAGCAAACTCATCAACTGGTATTTTATCTCCTTTGAATTGGTCTAGTGTATTCCTTACGATATCTCTCTCGGATTGTCTAAGGGATCCTTGGTTAGTTAGATCTTCTATGTATTGTTTTGATACAGAACTTTTTCCTTTCAAACTATCTAGGACTCTTGTTGTTAAATCTTCAAACCCTGTAAACAACTTAGGTGCTACTTTTTCAGCTAAAGGTTTGACTGTTTTACCAATTGTATTTTCAAGACCACTACTAGCTCCCATAATAGGAGCAGATAATGATGAAAATGCTTCCTTTTTAACAGCAGGATCTTTTATATTCCTATTTGTTAATATATTTAAAGCTTGATCCATATTAAATGAATTTGACACAGGAGTTGTAGTTTTCTTTCTAATAATTTGTCTAGCTATATTAGTTTGCTGTGGATTTAAGTTTTCTCCAATTTTGAATCTTAGAGTAGGTGTAGGTTTTGAATTATCAAAAATGCTTCCTTTGAATAAACTAGTGGCTAGATCTCCAGCTGCTTTTGGTATTCCTTTAATAGTATCTATAAATAAGTTAGGCATGACATTCTTTTATATGTTCTGGTGCATAAAATTTTTTACTCCTAAACTTTCTACAACAGCCGTGATAATTAGAAATAGTTCCATCTGCAACTTTAATTTCTTTTTTGCAGACTAGACACAATTGAGATTCCAATGGCAATGAATCATATATTTTATTGTCTTTTTCTCCAAAGTATTTTCTAATCTTTTTTGTTTTAGTTATCTTTGACATATTATCTATCTAGTATTATTATTAATGGCTTGCTATCTTTATCTGGATGCAAAATTGTTTCTATTGGTTTACCAAATGTTCTATTCAAAATTGCATCAGATGCTCTGTAGTTTGGCTTGTCTCTATTTATTATATAATATTTTCCATCAATTTCTCCCTCACTGTCAATTGTTTTGAATTCATTCATCACTCTATCTATTTCTGTCTGTGAAGAAACAACTTCCCATTTGACTGAAACTATTTTTCCTTTCTTATTATATGTTTCATCTTTTCTTATAATCTGATAAGTTCCTAGTGCTTCTTGAGCTTGTGCCATTAAAAGAGTGTTGGCCATTCTGCTAGCTTTTTCTCTAAACTGTACAAGCATTAGATTTCTATCAATTGTCTTTTGCAATAGTTTTCCTTTTGGTCTTCCTCCTTTATTATTTTTTCCAGATCTTGACATATAAATGTTGTGATACAATTAAACTTATAATTTCCATATCTCTATTTACTTAATGAAAATAAATAGAGTATAGAAACTATTCAGAAACTTCTTCAGGAGAAACTACATCTTCATCAACTGGAGCTGGTTCTTGTGCAATTGGTTCTGGCACAGGTGTTCCTGTAGTTATCTCTTCATCTTTTTTTTCTTCTTCCATAATATATATTTGATTAGTTATAATAATACGACCATTATTGATTATTATCTATTATCCCATTACTTTTTACAAGTAAACAAACAATTGAAATAGCTGAGTCAATACAAGCACATAATGTTTCAACTGGATCCATAACTCCTACTTTCATAAAGTATCCTGTTTCTCCTGTTACTAAGTTCTTTACCCTATTAGATATAACTGTGCTTTCTTTCTCTTCACTATTTATGAGAATAACCTTTCGTGGTTCTTTCAGTGCGGTATTTAGTAATTCACTACTTGTATTTATTTCAGCAAGAGCTATTCCTGCTCCCGCAACAACTCCACCTTTATAAGCTATAAATGCAGAACTAATTGCATTTCTTATCTTTGGAATATGACTGCTTGCTTCAATACTAGTAGCTGCTCCTACTTTAATTACAACAACTCCTCCTAGTAAGTTAGCTATGTTTCTTTTTATTCTTTCTTTGGATTCTAATACAGTAGCGAAAGGTATTTTTGATTTCCACACTTCAACTCTATTCATAATGTTATCTTTAGTTCCTTTTCCTCCTATAATAGTAGTTTCTTGTTCAGTTGATATAATTCTTAAGGCTCTTCCGAAATCTTTTGCAGTGATGGTTTCTGGTGCCACTCCAATGGAAATAAGAGTTGCTCCAGTGATTGAACAAAGATCCAATAAAAAATCTCTCTTTCTTTCTCCTATCTCTGGAGAATCTATGGCTGTAATCTTGTGTCCTCTTATTTTATTTTGAACTACGAAATTGAGAGCATCATCAGAAATTCCATCTGAAATAATAACTAAAGAGGAATCGCCATCAATACAACTAAGTAAATGTTTAACATCTTTGTATGATTGTATTCTTTTATCAGTTATAAATATAAATGGATTATCAAATCTGCATTCTGTTCCTTCTTCATTGTTTGCTAAATGGGATGATATATATCCTCTGTCAAATTTAGCTCCTGGAATTTTCTCATAAACTATTTTGTCACCAGAAGACTCTTCAACTAGTATAACTCCATCCTTTCCTATGTCTATAATTATATCTGCTAGCATATCAGCCAATTCTTTATGATTATAAGCTGTTTTTGCTACATCTGATATTTGTTCTTTTGTTGTAATTTTAACTGAAGATTTTTTAAGCTGATATTTTGCTTCTTCTGCAGACTTCTTTAATTCATAAACCAAATTTTTGTAAGATTTTATGTCCTTTGCTTGATTTAATAAAGATCTAATTATTAGCATAGTTGTAACATTGCCATCTTCAACTTTTTTATTAGTCTCTCTTATTCCTTGTCTTACAAATTCAATTATGTCATTTTCAGCAACATCATCAAGAGAGAATTCCTCTGATATAATTGCTCCATCATCAACAGCCTGTATTCTTCCAAATCTTTTAACTATAATATTATTGCCCATTGGTCCATATGTAGGAGAAACAAAATCAACTAATTTGTTGACGGAAGAAATTATTATATTCAATATTTTTTCTTTGTTTTCTATCATTTTTAAATAAAATTTATTAACGATTAAATAGAAATTATATATATAATATATATTATTTTTATAAAAAAAGCAACTAGCTTAATGTTTTCAACTTCTTAATATCTTGGTAATGTTTAGGAATATACTCTAACCTAATCTTTTCTTTTTGTTCTAAAATCTTTTTATTATTATAATAATCATTACCTCTTAAAGATGTCTCTGTTTGCTGAATTCTAGTAATGTAACGATTATAAGTCATCCCGTCTGAAATAATAGCTTCTAATAAACTATCCGAAATAAGACTATGGGAAATATTGTATTTTCTTCTAATAAGAGCTATCAGAGCTTTATATCTATTTTTTCTTTCCCTTGCGGCTGGAAATTTCTTTAAATAATCATACATTTGATCTAAAATTGTAATATTTTTACTCATTTTATCTTTGGTCTTTTAGTTAAGTAATAATTTCTCTTGTTTAATTTTTAATCTCTCCATAGCGATATCAAATTCAATTTTCAATCTCTCAACCTCATTCTGTGATTCTATAAGTTCTTTCTGGAGTTGTTTCAGCTCCTTTTGATATTCTTTTATTGTTGGTGTTTTCATAATGGTTGTTGGTTAAATTATAATGTATTCCCAAAGGTTATTATTTTTGGCTATCCATTATTAATATCTCAAGAAATCTTTTCGCTCCTTTATTGCACTCTTCTTTTGTCGCTTTCCCATTTAATTCATCATACATAGCCATTGCTATATTTGCTTGCCAACCATAATAATAACTGCCCTCACTTTTATCTTTTCTAAGTTCTTCTACTAAATTATAAGTTAAACCTAATTCATTCAACCTATTAACTGTATCATCAGCAATTCTTACAAGGTCTTCTGTTGGCATTGTTATCTGTCCAGCTGGGGTATTTCCTTGTGACATAAATAGTGCTGATACTTCTCCTAGTGCCTCTTGTATTATTTCTCTTTTCTTTTTCATAATTTTATTTTAATAATTTATGATTAATTGGTAATTTTATTCCACAAGCAAGACAATGATGTGGCTTGTTTTTTGATTGTCTGATAAGTAAAACTTTGGCTATATTTACTATCAATGTCTTTAATTTTGTTTCTAGTTTATAATCTATCATAGTATTTGTAAACTTATGCTTTTTAATTGACAACCTATTGACAACCGACTATTCATCAATAAGTTTAATCTGCTCCTGATAATAATCTATTTGATCTTGTTTTTGAGCATTTAATGCACCAATAATAACATTATCATTTTCTATATAAAAACTTTTTTCCAACCTCTTAATATCTGCTTTTAGAATGTCTAGGGTTATGATTTTGATAAATCGTTTAATATCGTAATAAGTTTTATCAACTCCTTCTCCTTTGAATTTTATATCAAATATTTCATTATGAAACTTCTGAAACTTTTCTATTCCTTTTTTATATATTTCGTTTGTTTTCATAGTGTTTATTGGTTATTTCTTTTACATAATCAAACTTTAACTTTCCAATTAAACTAAAGCTACTATTCTTTGCAGCTTTTTGTGCTCTAATCATTCCGTCTAATACCCCAGCACTATATATTTCTTTTTTTTGTTTGTTGTTCATAATTATTTTTTAGTTAGTCCAATAAAAAATGCCTCAATTTCATTACATATATCATCTAATGATAGTCCCGATATTTCCTCACCATTTTTTCTAGCTGTATGCTCATATTCTCTTGCTTTTTGTCTTAATAAACTAATCCACCTTTCTTTTAATTCATTCATAATATTTATTCAAAATTATTTCCACAGTCCATACAACGACCATTACTAGCTTTTGCATCACAACAAGGGCTAGTTTCGTATTCTGTGTCTAATAAATATTCTTGTTCTCTATCTGATATGTTGGTGTTCTTTCCTAATTCTCTCGCAAAATCTTTTGTGTTCCAAATTAAATTATTCATAATATTATATAATTGCCTTAATTAACTTAATAAAGTGATCCGTGATAGTCCCGATGTAAAAGTTATCGGTAGGCACTTGCCCCGACATAATCCACGCCACGAAGCCTAGGGCATCCACGATGATGATAAATGAAACGATTACGGTGATTGTATCTATTGTTTTATTCTTATTCATAATATATAACAGATAAGATGTTATCTATTTAATAATAATTGTATCAACCTTTAAACTTCCGTTCATTTCAGTATTTTCATTTTCTGGTGGATAATCTCCTTTATAAATTTTATCTTTTGCGTCCTCTTTATTTTTAGCTTCTAGTGTAATTGTGTGCCTTTCGTCCCACGAGACTATATATTGTAAATTTTTTTCCATAATATTTGACATAAGATGTCAGCTGTTTAATAATAATAGGAGATCTAGGGGAGTTTTACGTGATAATTAGAGAGATCCAATTATTCGTTCCCTCCCTTTACTCCTATTTATATTATATAAAATTTTCAATAATATATCAACAGTAGTTATGCCCCCTGATATATTCCTTTATATTGGGAAGCTGATTCTGCTTCTTGAAATATTATTTGAGCAACCCTAGCTCCTTTCTGTATTTTTAAATTAGAATTAGTTCTTAGTACTGCTCCTATTACATTATTGAAGCCGCTGTCATAAAGTCCTGAAAAAATATAGCCTCCCATTCTATTTAGAGTACTTCTTTGAATAATACTAGCGCACATATTTTCTGGAACTTTAACTTTTTGTTGAAAGGTAATTGAATAGGCATACAAAGGTGCCAAATCAAACCACCCTTTATCATCAACTACGGGTATATATTCTTTAATAGATCTTTCGTTTTTACCTAACTTTCCTCCCTCAATTAAATCAATGGACTCAATTGTAAGATCAATTCCGTTTTGTTGAACTTCAAAACTATTATCTGTAAGATTTTCAACGGCCTTCATCTCTATTATTTTATTTGGATTTATTATCATTTTATTTTATTTTTGAATTATATTTTTAATTTTTTTAATATGGTAACCTATATCATCTAGCAGTCCTTGGTACACTTCTTTTAAATCAAAGTCTACTTTTTGAGATACTTTTCCTTGAACTACTTCTAGCTCTGCGTCATAAGAACAATTATATAATCCGGTTTGGAAAGCCGAACTACTATCGTTAGACACTACCCATGGACAATATTTTGTAGCGAATATAACATCTTTATAACTATCTCCTAATCCTAATAAGTGTATATTTTTCCATTTAACTCCTTCTTCTTCTTTTTTTAACATTATTTTCATTAGTTTTATCCTACTTTCTGTTATAGGTAAACCAAAGGATCTAGAGGAGGGTTTGATAGGTAAGCCTATTAAAGAGACTCCTTTCATAGAATTAAATTCTAGTAATTGTTTAATGTAGTCTTTTTTATTATCAGCTTGCACTATGGCTCCTATTTTTATTTTTATTTTTTGCTCTTTTACTCTTTTAATTGTTTTCTTTAACTCCTTCTTGGTTTTCACTGAATCAAACATTACATCTGGAGAAAAAAATACCTCTGCTTTTACTCTAACAGCTTTCTTTATAAGAGTATCTATAGATTCAGCTGAGTCTTTTTCAAAACAAGAATTATCTAACATTATAGGTAATTTTGTTCTCTTTATTATCTTCTCGTATTCATTTTCTTTTTCTAAATCTATAAGATGAGCTAGGGCTAAAATAAAATCCCCTTGAGATCCATATTTTTTTATATACGCAGTTGGTGTTATAAATGAAAGTTTCATATTTTCTTTTTAGTTTTAATTTTTAATATTTCTTCTTCGTGAATAGCTCCAAAAGCGTTGAAAACTATAGCAGAAAGATGATCTTGATCTTTTTCGTCTTCTCCGTTTTCATATTTATTTTTTATATATTTAGCTATATGTCTTAATATTGCTCTTTCGTATCTTTCTATAGGCATTCCTTTTTTAAAATTACCTACTCCGAATTTCTTTTTCTTAGATTGCATATAATTAACAAATCTTTCTAAAGCAGTCCAACTTATAGCGTCTATAAAATCAGGTTTATTTTCATCTAATTTTCTAAAAGCTCTTTCTTTTTTATTAATCAACATAATTTTATTTAATTAAAGGATCTTTAATTTTGGCTTTTTTAAATGCTTCTGCTCTTTCAACACAAGCTCCGCATTTACCACAAGGAATTTCTTTTCCTTTGTAGCACGTTAAGGTAAGGCTGTAGTCAACATTTAATTTTTCCCCTATTATTGCTATGTCTCCTTTATCTATATAAAGGAAAGGGGTTAAAATTCTAATCGGTCTATAATTAGAACACAGAGCAACTTTTTCTAATTTATTTATAAACTCAGGACGACAATCGGGATAAATAAAATGGTCTCCTGCGTGAACTCCTAGAGCTACGGCATCAAATTCTTCATTAACCGCATACCCTATAGCTATTGAGGCCATTATCATGTTTCTATTAGGAACAACTGTTTGTTTCATATTTTCTCCTTCATAATGACCTTCAGGAACTTCAATTTTATCGTTAGTTAACGCTGAGT
>VAPE01014515.1_pt1 | contig 14846 bp, 11 predicted proteins | sample 3393911 | NCBI WGS metagenome assembly VAPE01 (sample SAMN08290436, study PRJNA428436) | hydrothermal vent metagenome | isolation source: Deep-sea hydrothermal vent chimney | place: Atlantic Ocean: South-mid Altantic Ridge | reverse complement strand
GCCTTGTACAGCGCATTGCTGTAGTCGACACCGACCGCGAAGGGCGCGAAGTTGTAGCGCAGCGCGCCGCGCGCGATGCCGATCGATTTCGCCGAGATGTAGCCGCCGTTGACCAGCGACCCATCGAACGTGCCGTCGGAAGTGCCGTTCCAGCCGGTGCGGATGCCGTTGGCGAGCGACGAACGGTTGGCCGCGTAGTAGTAGCCGCCCGCGACATCGACCGGGCCGTTGCTGTATGAAAGGCCGGCCGACCAAGTTTGCCCGGCACCGCTCTTGCCAGCCACGCCGCCGAGCGCATACATGCCGACGAATTGGAATCCGCCGATCGTCGGCGACGTGTACTTCACCGCGTTGTCGGTTCGCGACGACGTGTCGTAGTTATCGACGTCGCCGGGTGTTGCATACACGCTGCCGAAATAGAAGTCGCCGGTCACGGGCCACGCGACATCGGCAAGCGCGTCGTACTGGCGGCCGAGCGTCAGGGTGCCCCAGCGCGAGCTTTCCAGTCCGACGAACGCCTGCCGGCCGAACATCCGGCTGCCTTGCCCGAGCGCGCCGGTGTTCGGGTTGAAGCCGTTTTCCAGCGTGAAGATCGCCTTCAGCCCGCCGCCGAGATCCTCCGCGCCTTTCACGCCGAAGCGGTTGCCGAGCAGATTGCCGTTGCCGAGACCGACGAGATTCTTGCCGTCCGCACTGGCGTTCCATACATAGGTGAGCGACGTATCGAACAGGCCGTAGAGCGTGACTTCCGTCGCATGGGCCACTTGGGCTGTCGTCAGCAGCGCCGCCGACATCGTCACAAGCCGAACTGGTGTTTTCATGGTGTGTCCCTGAAGTTCAAGATGGTCGTTCCGTGCATCGTTCGACCCCGGTGCCGAGCTTTGCGGCGGCGGGCCGGAATATCGCGATCGCGCTGGCGATTCTGGAAAGCGTTCGAATCGTGGAGGTGAGGGACAAATGAGAAAAATGTCATCGCCGCCTCATGAGCGTCGAAACATGCGACGAATTTCATTCGCAGTGCAATGCAGGAGATGCCGGAACGGTGACGAAACCGTCATGCGGCGATCACGTTTCCGCACCGCCACCGGATCAAAGTGAAGGCTCGAGTCACGGATTTCCAGCAAGGAGCGAACGCCTTGAACATGCCGCGACCGATGATAGTCATCGCCGCTGCCGCGTTATCGATTGCGGCCTTTTCGCGAGCAGCGGCCGAGCAGCAGAAGACCCGGCAAGAAGTCCGCCAGGAACCGGTGCGCGCGCGCCACGATGGCGTGATCCCAAGCCCGAAACAAGATTACCCGGCGAGCCCGGCCACCGTCGCGCGCAACCAGGAAATCCATCGTGCAACGCTGCATCGCGGCGAGGCGGCGCCGATGGTCGATGCGCACGACAACCGCTTTCCGGTTCGCTGATCGTTCGTTCGCGGCCGACCGCCGCGGTGCCGGCCACCGCACCCCATAAGAAGAGGAGCGCGTCATGCGCAATATCGCGAAAGGAATCGTGCTTGTGGCATGTCTGATGTCGACGGCCGCGATGGCGGCCGGCTGGCCGGAGCGTGCGCTGTCGCATGCGTCGGCACACGACGTCGACCAGCGAGCTAACGAGCGGATGCGTTGCGAATTCGCGGCCGTGCCGGTCGGTGCGTGGACCGCGACGTTCATGCGCGGGCAATGCGAAGTCGACAACGGTCGGCTGACGTTCGTTCCTGCCGATGTCGGCGACGAGTCGACCGCCGCGGCGAAATGGATCGTGCTCGGCGACGTTCGCACCGCGTCGCATCAGTCACGCAAGCTGAAGGAACAGCTGCAGCTGACCACGCGCGACGAAGTGATCGCGCTGAACGTGCTGACCGACGACGGCAGTCGCAAGTCGCGCGAGCATGCGATCGATCTGTGGACTGCGCTGCGCAACGAGGGTGTCACGCCGGTCAACGGCACGCGGATCGTCGATACCTATCCGACCGGCGCGACGACCTGGTAGCCGTCGCGCCGTCGCGTGCGGCTCATCCGGCTTTCACCGATCCTTCGATCAGGAGGAACACGATGAAGCCGATGAAGAACGAAGCCGTCGCGAACGGTGTTTCGGGCACTTCGTGGGCTTCGACCAGCAGTTCCTCGGTGACGAGGTACAACAGCGCGACCGTGCCCAGTCCCAGCAGCGCCGCATAGATATTCGCCGGCAGCCCGGCGAACGCCACATTGCCGGCAACGGCCGCGACGCTCAACAGCGCCGCGAGCGCGACCGGCACGACGATCGACAGCAAGCGCCCGATGTCGGCCGCGGCCAGCGCCGCGCTGACCGACAGCGCGAGGAACAGCACCTCGAGCGTCAGCGCGACGGTCAGGATGATGCCGCTTTCGTCGCTTGCGGAAAAAGCGATGCCGAGCACCAGGCCGTCGACGACGAGGTCGATCGCGGTGACGATGATCAGGCTGACCGGCAACCGCGCTGCCTCGAAGCGCGTCTCGATCGCGCCCGACAGCGCGTGGATCGCCAGCATCAGCGCAAGGCCGAGCACGAAGCCGACGACGACCGGAAACAGCGCATGCTCGCGGTCCTGTGGCAGCAGTTCGAGCGCTGCGGCCGCGAACACGATGCCGCCGGTGAAATGCTGAATCACGCTTGACGTTTTTGGCCCAGGCGCGCGCCACGCGGCCGCGAGGGCGCCGAAAAAGGCCGCCAGGATGGGCGGTAACGTGAGCAACGCAAGCTTCGCGGTCTATGTCATGAGGCCTCTCAGCGGTTGGTGTGCCGCAGCGGGAGCTGCGTTGCACAATCGTACGCGCCGGGTGTCGCCTCGGCACGAACCGGGGATTGAATAGCTTGAAGCCGCTTCAGGGTCAAGCGGTTTGATGCGGTCGCACCGGCAAGCCGGCGCGACCGCTCTGGTCAAACCCGCGCGAGGAATTGGTCGAGATCCGAGCAGGTCGTCGATATGCTCGATGCCGTTCGATAGCCGCACAGCTTCTTCTTTCACGCCGGCGTCCGCGAGTTCGGCCGGCGACAGCCCGCGGTGCGCGATCGAGGTTGGAAGCATCGCGAGCGACTTCTATCGTCGATGTTGATGAGCTGCGTGAACGGATTCAGCACGTCGTGGAACTTCGCACTGCCGTCGCGGCCGCCTTTCATGCCGAGTGTCAGACTGCCCCGGCGCGCGGCACAGCAGGTAGATGAATTTCAATTGATGAACTATCCAATATCAGATTTGGGCCGATAATTAACATTATCTGTCCAGCGACATTTTTGACTTAAACTGGCGTGCATGAAAACGCGTGAGACCGAACCCATCGCCTTTCCTGACGATGCCGAACTGGCCGCGCTGCGTGCCTGGTACGCCGGGCTCGGCGCTCGAGCGGCAGTCGCCCGCTATCTGGGCGACCGCAAGGCGCCAGGGGCCTCCGCGCGAGGCGTACTCGGCCGCATCCGGCGCGCGCTGGTCGCGTTCGCGACGAGCCGTCACCGGGTCGATCTGGCGGAAGCCTTCGGCGAGCGGTCCGCCGCGTCGGCCGACACCGTTGCGCGCGCGATCGAGACGTTGCGCAGCCTGCCAGCACCCGTGCCGCACATCGCCGACGAGATTGACCAATGGTTGCCGCCGCGCGCGGTGGCCGCGCTGCGGGCGCATGGCATCCGGACGCTGGCCGAGCTGACCGTGCGGATTCCGCGCCGGCGCCGCTGGTGGATCGCGATTGCAGGTCTCGGCGTCGCCAGTGCGCGCCGAGTGGAGGCGTTCTTTGCTGCCCATCCGGCGCTGACCGAACGGGCGCGGGCGCTGATCGTCGCGGCACCGGCCGGGGACATCGTGCCGTGGGAGCAGTTGCGTGTGCCGCACGAAGTCGACGGCTCGCACGGACAGTTCCGCGCACCGCGGGCCGCCTGCCTGCTCAATGCATCCAACGACTACGAGGCAGTCCAGTCCTGGCTGTCGCTACACGAATCGGCCGCCACCCAGCGCGCTTACCGCAAGGAAGCGGAGCGGCTGATCTTGTGGGCGATTGTCGAGCGCGGCCGCGCGCTGTCGTCGCTCACCACCGACGACGCGATTGCGTACCGGGCATTCCTGCGCCGCCCGACACCGCGCGAACGGTGGGTCGGGCCGTCGCGGCCGCGGCACAGTGTCGAATGGCGACCGTTCACCGGCGCGCTCGCGCCCCGATCAGCGGCATACGCCCTGAACGTGCTGTCGGCGCTGTTTCGATGGCTGATCGAGCAGCGCTACGTGCTCGCGAATCCGTTTGCGGGAGTGAAGGTCAAGAACCATGCGCCGCGCGCCGGATTGGACGTGTCGCGCGGCTTCTCCGAGGGCGAGTGGTTGCTGATCCGCACGCTGGCCGACGGCCTGGAATGGTCGTATGGCTGGAGTGTGCCGGCCGCTCAGCGCTTGCGGTTCCTGCTGGACTTCGGCTACGCAACCGGCTTGCGCGCGAGCGAACTGGTCGGCGCGACGCTCGCCGACATTCGCCGGGACGAACACGGCGATCACTGGCTGCACGTGCTCGGTAAGGGCGGAAGACGTGGGAAGGTGACGTTGCCGGCGCTGGCCCGGACGGCGCTCGACCAGTATCTCGTGCAGCGGAGCCTGCCGGTCACGCCCGCGCGCTGGAGCCCGGCGACGCCGCTCGTCGCGAGTCTCGACGAGGACGGCGCACGCATCGAAAGCACGCGGCTTTGGCGGGTGTTGAGACGGTTCTTCGTGCTGGTCGCCGATGCGATCCAGGACGAGCGGCCCGCGACCGCGGAGAAGTTGCGCCGCGCGAGCCCGCATTGGATGCGCCACACGCACGCGTCACACGCGCTGGCGCGGGGCGCCGAGCTGATCATGGTGCGCGACAATCTACGCCACGCGTCGATCTCGACAACGTCGACCTATCTGCACAGCGATGAAGTGCAGCGGGCTCGGCAGTTCGATCAGGCTTTTGCTCCGCGGAAATGAGCGGCGAGCCACAGAGAGCCGCGTTAAAGCGCCAGATTTTGCACCTGAAGGGCGCAATTCCGCGAAATCGATGGTTTCATAAGCTTATGATTTTTAGGTGAATTTTTAGATAAACCGCCAGATTTTGCACGAAAAGGACGATTGCCCCTAATCGAGCGTGCAGGTTTCGGTATCGAGCGGATCGGTACCGGATATGCGCCAGGACCTCGATGCTTTACTTACCTTTACGAAGGCATCGCACGGAAGCCCTAAGAACAGGTAATCAGGACCGATCGAACATCGGCGTGATATCGGCGCCGGGCACCGTAGGTATCCGCCATCCATTGACCGCGAAACACCACCTTCCAAACTGATCACGTTCGCCGAAACGGCTGATCATCGTCACCGAAATCCGCAATGTACTTGCAGACGAAGCCGCCGATCGATCCGTCGGGCTTGAAGCGCTGGCGCAAGCGGCTGGGCGAAGCCGGCGTCGAAGAACTGCTGGCCGAGACGATCGGAGTAGCCAAACGGGCCCAAGTCGTCAAGAGCTCGAGTCCGAAGTGCGTGATCGTCGACACGACAGTGATGGAGAAGGCGATCGCGCATACCCCCGGAAGTTGAGTGCTTGGCGAAGGGCAAGGCACGCAAACCGTATGAGTTCGGCGTGAAGGTGTCGATCACGACCACGCACAAGGAAGGTTTGGTGGTGGGCGCGCTCGATGCCAGGTAACCCGTGCGACGGACATACGCTGGCCGAAGCACTGGAACAGGCGGCAATCCTGAGCGACGTCCAACCGGAGATCGCCGTCGCCGTCCGAGGCTACAAGGGAGTCGCCATTGACGGCGTGAAGATCTATCACCCGGGTTTGCGACGAGGCATCACGCGCGGCCTGCGGGCGATGATCCGGCGCCGAAGCGCGATTGAGCCAGCCATCGGGCCCATGAAGGCCGACGGCAAGCTCGATCGAAACTAGCTCAAAGGCGCGCTTGGCGACGCGATTCACGCAGTGCTGTGCCGTGTCTGCCACAATCTGCGGATGATACTGCGCAAGCTGCGGCTATTTTACGCCCCGATTCTCCCCGCTTTGCTCAATTTCAACACTGCTACGCTGTCGCCGGCGTGAGCCTATCTGCGCGACAATACGATTTGTTCAGGGCCGACCACTTAGTCGACAGTGCGCGGCGGATTCTCAGATGCATCATGCACTGGGAATCCGGTCGCGCTTTTAGGCGGGCTGTGCTCGACTCAATATTGAAATGTCCGGCCCAGACCAATCAAAACACGTGCCGCATCGCAACGCGAGTAAGGACTTGATTTGCCGTCGAGGAAGAAGACGCTGCCCCCGTGATATAGGCAGTATTCAGCGGAGCGATGCTATCGGTGCCACCGGACAGATGTTGATACATGCCCTGGACATACAAGTCAGTTCGCTTGGAAAGCTGGTAGTCCACCATCAGGCCGACCTGCTGCCATTTCGGGGATACATTTCCAGCGGTGCTGTTAAAACGTCCGCGAGTATAGTTGTACATTCCTCCGATATATGCATTTTTCGTGAATTGATATTTCGCATTGATCTCAAAATTATCAAATTTCAGCGAATTTGCCAAGTTATCGAAGTTTCCGACATAAACCGAACTCGACGTGTTTTTGAGGTCCGTATGTGAATAGACGAAGCCGATCATCGCGTCGTTCGTAATTTGATAATTGATGCCGGCACCCCAGACACGTTGGCGACCGGCGACGAACGAGGTGTCGTCCGTTGCGAGTGATCCAATCGACGTGCCGCCGGGGTTGTTGATCTGCATGTATGCTGCGGCGATTGAAAGCGGGCCGCCTACATACTGGGCACCGACGCTGTATGCGCGATTGTTGGCAAAACCAGAGGCTTGGTTACTGAACCCGTACAGCCCCCCAAACGAGAAGCCGCCATACGTGTTGCTTGCAAATTTTACCGAATTGTTCAGCCGGAATGAATTGTCGGTGTTGTCGTTATCGAATGGATGGGAAAGGAGATAGCCACCCCAGTTCCCGTTTGCCGTCAGCGGCGCCAAGTAGTCCACTACCGAATCGTATTGACGGCCAAACGTCAATGTCCCCAAGCGATCACTCTGCAAGCCGACGTACGCCTGTCTGCCGAACATCCGTTTCCCTTGGCCTGCAGCGCCAGAGTTGACGTCGAAACCATTTTCCAGTTGGAAGACCGCTTTTGTGCCGCCGCCGAGATCTTCGACTCCTTTGAGGCCCCAACGGCTGCCTTGAGCGAACCCGCTCTGCATCTCGAAGTTGCTGTGACCGCCTACATTGTTCGTGTAGTTGATCCCCTCGTCGATCAAACCGTACAGCGTGACGCTGGACTGCGCGTGCGAAATGTACGGAATAGCCAGTATGCCAATGGCAAGGCTCGACTGGATTACTTTATTCATGCATCCCCCTTTTTCTTGAAGTGTTTCAAATGGATGTGTATGGCGGATAGCCGCGGATGAGGCACGCTTCGCCTTCGTCCAGATCCGAAGGATAAGAGTGCAAAAATTTACGGTTTTTGAAATACTGTAGTGACAGATTCGTGTTGTAGCTATCCTACATTACCGTTGTCGTCGGGGCGATGTTGCGCTTTGCTGGTGCCATCGCGAATGAAGTCCGTCACGAAGTCGATGAACCGGCGGACGCTGCGGGTCATGTATTTGTTGCTTGCGTACAGCATTTGCAGTTTCCGTTGACCGGTGACGACTCGGAATTGGGGTAGGACAGCCTTTAGGGTCTCTGATTCAAGGTCGCGGTGGACAAGCGCATGTGGAAGGCAAGCGATGCCGAGTCCTGCGATCGCCGCGTGGCGAACCATTACAGTGCTCGGCGCGCTCAACGCAGGACGGAGCGACGAGCGATATGGGATACCATCAAATTGAAACTCCCAAACGCGCTCGGTGCTGTCTGCTGCAAGGAGTGTTCGGTGGGACTCGAGATCGCTCGGATGTCGCGGCGTGCCGTGTTGTGCCAGGTAGATTGGGGATGCGACAACCACGTCATAAACTGGTGAGAGGGCGCGGTAGATGAGAGAAGAATCTTTAAGTTGAGTATCGAATGTGAACCAGATGTCAAAGTCGTTCGTAATCAGCTCCGGAATGCGCTCGACCAGTTCGACATCAAAGCTTATGCGAGGCTCTATGAGATTGAAGGCAGCAATGAGGTCGGCAAGAGCGCTCGCGGCAAATGCTTCCGGCGCTAGGATTTTCAATGTCCCGGTTGTTTCCCGGGCGTCGGACGTGACAGTCGATTCGAGGCAATCTAACCTATATAGTAGGTCCTTGCAGCCCTGCCAATATGCATGTCCCGCATCAGTCAGCGAAACATGTCGCGTGGTTCGGTTCAATAGGCGCACCTCTAAGTGCGCCTCCAGGGCAGCGACCCCTCTTGTGACCATCGCACTTGAAACACCCAATTGCCGCGCCGCGACGCCAAAGTTGAGCGTCTCGGCAACTCGAGTGAACATTCGCATTGCGGCTATCTGATTCATAATCACCAGCGAGACATGAATACGTAAGCATGATGACCTAGTGGCGACAGCTGGATGGCGTGCAAATTACAAGATTGTCATTTTGTGCGAGCCGGGCCAGAATCGTCGACCACATGACGGAACTAATGTTCGTCTGGCTTCGCCACGCGAAACCGGTGGCAATTCGGTCGGTCGTCTAAGGAACGATACAAGTGGAATGAGGAGCGCACGGTGACAGATCAACACAGCGGAATTGGGTCGCCTCACAAACCGACATCGGATTCGCATCAGACTGATATCAATAGCGTTCCGAGTCACGAGGCCGCAGACCAAACACATGATCCCCGTACGCACCACCACGGGCACGAACATGCTGCTCGCGCGGATGAGCATGTGGAGTCTCGAGACCCAGTGTGCGGGATGACGGTCACTGAAGACGCTCAGTTTCGCGACAGCTATAAGGGGCACCTCTACCGCTTTTGTGGCGAGCTCTGTCTGGCGAAATTTCAAGCGGCACCGGCCAAATATGTTGTCCCGTCTGCTCCCACGACGGCGGCGGCACCAAGTGGAACACTTTACACTTGCCCAATGCATCCGGAAATACGGCAGGATCATCCAGGCCAATGCCCGAAATGCGGCATGACGCTTGAACCGGTTCTCCCGAATCTTGAGGAAGGCGAAAACCCTGAGAGGAGCGATTTCCGGCGCCGATTTTGGTGGACGCTTCCGCTGACGCTCATTGTGTTCGTGTTGGCGATGTTTGGCCATCGTCTGGATTGGATGCCAGCGACCATCCAATCGTGGATCGAACTTGCACTGTCGGCACCCGTCGTGCTGTGGGCGGGATTTCCGTTTTTCGAGAGGTGTATCCAGTCCCTTGTCCACCGTAGTCCGAACATGTGGACGCTGATCGGCCTGGGGACGGGCGCAGCCTTTATCTACAGCGTGATCGCAACCGCTCTTCCGAGCGCCTTTCCAGCAACGTTCACTGCCCACGGCAGGATCGGCGTCTATTTCGAGGCTGCAGCTGTCATTATTTCGCTGACTCTGTTCGGCCAAATACTCGAACTTAGCGCGCGTGCGCAAACGTCCGCTGCGATCAAGGCGATATTGGGACTGGCCCCGAAGACCGCGCGGCGTCTTCGTGCCGACGGCATGGAAGACGACGTGCCACTGTCTGATGTGCACGTGGGAGACCTACTCCGGGTTCGCCCTGGCGAAAAAGTTCCGGTAGACGGTGTCGTGACCGATGGGTCCAGCTCGCTTGACGAGTCGATGATTACAGGGGAACCCATTCCAGTCACGAAGCACGTGGGTGACCATGTCATTGGCGCGACCATGAACACTTCCGGCAGCCTTGTCATCCGATCCGAGAGGGTTGGCTCGCAAACCGTCCTTTCGCAAATTGTCCAGATGGTGGCAGAAGCGCAGCGGTCTCGAGCCCCCATGCAGCGCATGGCGGACAAAGTCGCGGGCGCATTTGTCGTCGCGGTCGTCGGTATCGCCCTGCTGACCTTCCTCGCATGGGGCATGTTCGGTCCTGCGCCAAGCTGGGTATTCGGTCTGATCAACGCGGTCGCAGTACTCATCATCGCATGCCCATGCGCTTTGGGTCTTGCGACGCCGATGTCAATCATGGTGGCTAGTGGCAAGGGCGCCTCGAATGGCGTGCTCTTTCGTGATGCCGCGGCGATCGAAAACATGCGTAAAGTTGACGTGCTGATTGTCGACAAGACTGGCACCTTGACCGAAGGGCGGCCTGCATTCGAGTGCGCATTGGGCGTGAACGGGTATACAGACGAAAACGTCTTGAGATTCGCTGCGAGTATCGATCAGGGAAGCGAACATCCACTCGCGTCCGCGATCGTCGCCGCCGCTCGTGCGAGAGGTCTAGCCCTGGATCGCGCCGCAGACTTCGAATCGTCGACGGGTATGGGAGTCAGAGGGAGGATTGGAGCGCATCGACTTGCACTGGGCAATACCGTGTTAATGCAGAGCGAATCGATTTCTGTTCTACCTATTGCCGCTGAGGCAGAGCGACTGCGCACGCAGGGTGCGAGCGTCATGTATCTGGCAATCGACGGTCGCTTGGCGGGGCTCTTGTCGGTGGTAGACCCGATTAAGAGTACGACGCGTGAAGCGCTTGCAACCCTCAGGGCCGACGGTATCCGAGTTGTCATGGCGACGGGGGACGGCTTGAGAACAGCCCAGACCGTCGCTGAAAAGCTTGGAATTGAGGAGTTCCATGGCGAGGTAAAGCCAGCCGATAAGCTCGCGCTGGTGGCGCGTCTTCAGCGAGACGGGCACGTAGTGGGGATGGCCGGGGATGGGATCAATGACGCCCCAGCATTGGCAAAAGCGGATGTTGGGGTGGCCATGGGGACGGGGACGGATGTGGCAATGAATAGCGCACAGGTCACGCTAGTAAAGGGGGACCTGCGTGGCATCGCGCGAGCCAGAGAATTGTCCGATGCAGCCATCGCGAACATGAAGCAAAACCTGGCGTTCGCGTTCGTATATAACGCGTTGGGCGTGCCTTTGGCGGCCGGCGTGCTTTATCCTTTTACGGGGTTGCTACTATCACCGATGATCGCCGCGCTTGCCATGAGTTTGAGTTCAGCTTCAGTCATCATGAATGCGCTGCGTCTGCGTCATTCCAAGATTTAACCGCGCAATGCACGGCTGTGCTTTGGAGGGGGGGAGTATCTATCCGACGCTGACACCATCGTCGTGCGTTATTGAATCAGAGTACAAAACTCTGGTTACGTTCGAGAGGTTGGGGAGTATTCGTTCGTACCCCGCGCCTTAAAGGTTAGCGTGAATGACGTTTTCCCATTTTTGCTGACCACAGTAACATCGCCGTCGTGGAGGTTCATTATAGATTTTACGATTGCAAGGCCGAGGCCAGCATTTTTTGCCGAGCCATGCCTTGCATGGTCGGCACGATAGAATCGTTCAAACACGAAATCGATATGCTCTGGGGGGATCGCTTTCCCGACGTTTTCAACGCAAATCGAAGCTGTTGACGAAGTTTCGTATGATCGAATTGAAATAACGGAATTCGGCGATGCGTGTTCGACCGCATTCGACAGAAGATTCCCAACTGCCCGACGAAAGAGAATGGCATCGGCTGAAATCGTCGCGGCCCCATTGTTCTGCAGTGTCACATCTTTCTCATCTGCCGTGTTCTGAAAGTAAGATATGATTTTCGGGAGTTCCTCGTTTGTTTTAATTTTAACGAGATTGATGTGTTGAGTAGCGTTGTCTGTCCGGGCGAGAAAGAGCATATTTTCAATCATGCGCTGTAGTCGCTCGCATTCTTCAATATTCGACTCAATCAGTGTCTCGTATTCTTCGCTTCGGCGGGGGCGTGAAAGCGTGATTTGAGAGGAGCTGATGATATTGGCCAGCGGAGTACGCATATCGTGCGATAAGTCTGACGAAAATTGCGAGAGGCGCGTGAATGCTCGCTCCAGTCGGTCGAGCATTTTATTAATAGACGATGAAATCTCAACAAGCTCGATCGGACCTCGATCGATGTTTAATCGATCACTCAATCGGTGGGCTTCGATATTCGATGCTTGATGTCCAATATTCTTGATCGGGCGAAGTCCGCGCCTCGTGACGATATATCCCAAAACGGCGACAGCCAAGGCGCCAATTGTTGATGCAATGAACGCATCCATTCGGTAGTCTTGCAATAAGGAATGCCGATCATCTGCGCTCCTTGCGATGATAATAATCACCTTGATGTCGCTGAGTGATGCGGTTCCGTAAATGCATTCCGAAAAGCCAATTCCAGGTGGGAAGCATTCGAATGGCCTATTCGGTTGCTGGCCGTTGATCAGCTTCGAACTCAGACTCACCGATTTGATGTCGGAATGTTGGATCAGTGGGGCACCATCGGGACCGAATACGCCGACAAACAAGCCGGGGTGAGATAAAAGGGTCTCGTGAAAAAAGAGTGAATTTTCCCGTACACCGTCCAGTGAGCCGGATTCTCGTGCAAATTTTGTAAATTGATCTAGTTTTCCAGCGATTTCAATATCGTCACGTTGGTTGAGTTTGGAAGATAGTGCCTGATAAAGATATGCGCCCAGCATTGAGAATATTAGTGCTGCGACGATTGCGAACGCCGCAGTCAGGCGCTTGAGTAAAGAATATTGCGCGGTGCGGCTCATTCCGATCTATTTTCCAGAACGTAGCCCATTCCCCGGACGGTGTGGAGCAACTTCGGTTCGAAGCAGTCAACTTTTGCTCTTAGACGCCGCATGGCCACGTCAACGACGTTCGTGTCGCTATCAAAATTCATATCCCACACTTGAGAGGTAATAAACGCACGGGTCAGAATTTCGCCTTCGCGCTCAGCGAGCAGCTGGAGGAGAGCGAATTCCTGAGCCGTGAGATCGATGCGTGTGCCAGTTCTGCGGACGCGCCGTTTGATGAGATCAATCTCTAGGTCGGCGATTTGCAAAACCTCCCGCCCGTCTTGCTGCGTCCGACGAAGCAACGATCGTATCCGCGCAAGCAATTCCGCGTAAGCGAACGGCTTCGCTAAGTGATCGTCGGCGCCAAGTTCGAGGCCCGCAACCTTGTCCTCGACACTATCGCGTGCGGTCAGGAGCAGAACAGGGGTCTTCTTTGTCTCCCGGAGCCGGCGTAACACTTCGAAGCCACCCATACATGGCAGCATGACGTCAAGGATGAGCAGGTCAAAATGCTCATTCAATGCTAGGAAGAGGCCGTCCTCCCCGTTTGTTGCGGTCGAGACGCCATAGCTTGCCTCCGTGAGACCTTTGCGGAGGTAGGAAAGCATCTTCTCTTCGTCTTCGACAATAAGGATACGCATGATGGTGAGCTGTCTCGTCTCGTAATGCGGCGGTCGAAAAAATGTCTGTCGGCCGGCGCGCTTTGACGAAAGAAGATATCGCCAAACGTGCGGAATTTCCAGACCTTACGTTCATGACAAAATGGTCATCTGGTGGCAATGTGTGTGACTACATGAGGGGGGTAGTCTCCTCATCAACGGTTTGGTAGCGTCAGAGCGCAGTGGCGGCGCAATTGTCTACTCTCAAGGTCGGTGCGCGAGGTCGCGTGTCGTCGTAACCCAAGGCCCGTCCTGCGCGTGCCGACGAGGGGCCACAATCCGATGGGCGTCGTTGAGATGGTTGAGCGAGGTCGCAGGTCGAAACGCCAGCTATGACTCTAGCGCTGAACGTGGGGCTCGCCGCTTGTTGATTTAGAATCCGTGGCTGCCAAGTGGTGAAACTCAAACCAATATCAACTGGATACTGATAGATGCGATCGAATATCAGCAGACGAACCTTCGTGAAAGGCCTAGGCGCAGCCGGCTTGGTCGGCGGTTTGGGGATCTGGCGCCCGCAGGTCTGGGCGATGACAAGCCCGGACCAGCCTCGAGTGCAGGCGGGTAACGACTTCGATCTGTCCATCTCCGAAGCGCCGATCAATATTACCGGCCGGGCGCGAACTGCCACGATGATCAATGGGACGTTGCCCGGTCCTGTTCTGCGGTGGAAGGAAGGTGACGTCGTTACCTTACGCGTTGCGAATCGTATGTCCGATCAAACTTCGATTCACTGGCACGGGATTATCGTGCCTGCCAACATGGACGGCGTGCCAGGACTGAGTTTCAACGGAATCGACCCCGGCGAGACCTATACCTATCGCTTCAAAGTAAAGCAGCACGGAACTTACTGGTATCACAGCCACTCGTCGTTGCAAGAGCAAACCGGTGTGTATGGTCCGCTCGTGATCGATCCGAAGGATCCTGAGCCATTTAAGTACGATCGCGACTACGTGGTCATGCTCTCGGATTGGACCGACGAGAACCCTAAGCGCGTAAAAGCCAAGCTCAAGAAGCAATCGAATTACTACAACTTCCATCAACGAACGTTCGGGGATTTCATCCGAGACGTCAAGAAGGACGGTCTGAGCGCGACCATCGCTGACCGGAAGATGTGGGCTGAAATGCGCATGAGTCCTACCGACCTCGGCGACGTCAGCGCGTACACCTACACCTATCTCGCCAATGGGCTTGCGCCGAATGGAAACTGGACGGGAATCTTCCGTCCTGGCGAGCGAGTGCGCCTTCGTTTCATCAATGCTTCCGCGATGACCTATTTCGATGTCCGTATCCCCGGGCTGCGAATGAAAGTGGTTGCCGCTGACGGCCAACCGGTCAAACCCGTCAGCGTCGACGAGTTTCGTATCGCAGTGGCCGAGACCTATGACGTCATTGTGGAGCCGACCTCCGAACCGGCGTACACCATCTTCGCGCAATCGATGGACCGGACGGGCTACGCGAGAGCGACGTTGGCTGTGCGCCAGGGCCTCTCGGCGCCGGTTCCGATGCTTGATCCTCGTCCGTTGGTTACGATGGACGATATGGGGATGGGGGGTATGGCAGGAATGGACCATGG
>VAPE01015113.1_pt1 | contig 14864 bp, 10 predicted proteins | sample 3393911 | NCBI WGS metagenome assembly VAPE01 (sample SAMN08290436, study PRJNA428436) | hydrothermal vent metagenome | isolation source: Deep-sea hydrothermal vent chimney | place: Atlantic Ocean: South-mid Altantic Ridge | reverse complement strand
GGCTTGCCGTCAATGGTGACAAAGTTGTCAAGTCCCACTGTCCGGCCCTTCAGGGTGTTAAAGCCCTTGTCGATCGGGAAGAACCGCCATTTCCCGTTTTTCTCCACCACCGTTCCTTCGCCCAGACCGATTGCCTTGGGAGAGGCGTGGCAGTCCTTGCAGCTCCTGCCCTTGGCCTGGGTGGTATGAGGACTGATGGCCGCCATGGTGAAGCGATTGAAGCCGCCGCTGATATGGCCGTTTTTGTCAATTGTGGTGACCACGTCCTGACAGCCGGGGGTTACGATTACCACCCGGTTCCCCCACACCGCGAGCATGGGTTTCTCGTAACGGATGTAGGACCGGCCTTCCTGCCACCAGCCGGCGGTCTCTTTCATGGTGAGCTTGTCGAGATTTTTCTCCCTTGCGTCATGCTTGATGTGACAGCCGTAGCATTGCGGGACCCAGGTGGAGTGACAGGCCTCGCAGCTTACGCGTTTATGGCCGGGATAAAGGCAGACGGTCTTGTCCGGCAGGTCGAGTGGATATTGCCGGCCGTTGATTTTGCCGATCAGGACAAATTTGCCGTTTTTCTTTTCAATATTGTTGACCTTTTTGTGTTTGCGGGTGGTGCCGGGATTTTTGGAATGACACATCACGCAGCTGATTTCCAGTTGGTCTTCATAGTGGGCATAGTTGGTGCCGTCTCCCATGATTTCGTTCTGGGTATGACAGTCGATACAGGACATGCCTTTTTTATGATGCACATCGTCGGCGATTTTCAGATAAAAACGGTTGCCGGGCAGACGGTGCGGGGAAGGCTCGCATCCTTTGTATGGGGTGCCGTATCCTTCAGACTCGAAAATGCCGCTATAGGAGAGCCCGATCCGGCCGGAACGATTATGACAGCGGAGACAGTTTTCATCCGGCACTTTTTTGATGATCAAGGGGTGCGGCCGGTTCTTTTCGGAATCGTTGTCGTTGTCCTCGGCAAAGGAGGTGATCGTTATCCGGGGCTCGCCCTTGGGCGGGACATCGTGACAGGCCGTGCAGCCGCCGCCCTTTTCATTGAAGAATTTCGGGGCGCCGGGCAGGTCGTTTTTCTTTTTCCAGAGATGACAGGTGGCGCAGAGTTGGCGGTAATAACTCAGGGCCAGCGATGTCCGGCCGCTGTCCATAAGCTTTTTCACGGAATAATTACCGTTCTGATTGTCCGCCTCGCCCCAGTAGTAGAGTAGGGTCGCCAGGATACCCCGGTTGGTGGCCATGAGAGATTTTTTGACGCGGCTGCCATAGGTCGGATGGCAGCCGGCAACGGCGCAGGTTTTGTCCACGACCCGCAGGTCGCCGGGGTTGAGGACCATGCCCTTGTGGGCCGCCTTCTTGCCAATGGCCAGGGGGTTGCCGAGGTGGCAGGGTGAACAGCCCACCACGTTGGCGGCATGGGCGGTGTCCAGTTTTACCTTGGCGTGACAGGAGACGCACATCTCCACGTAACCGGCCGTGGTCACGGATATCTGCGGCGGCCGTTTGATCGTGGTTTCCCGGAAGACCAGGTAACCGATCAGGGTCATGGCGAGCGGTAGAAAAACGAGGGCGCCGATGAGTTTTCGGTCTGGCCTGGTCATAAGGTTATTCCGTGAAATTCTGGACCACCGGGTAACGGCGGCCATGGCCGAAGGCCTTGGTGGTGATTTTGAGTCCCAAGGGTGCCTGCCGGCGTTTATGCTCGTTGGTTTTGATCCGGCGGATAATGTCCGCCACCACCGGCCGGTCGAAGCCCCGGGCGACAATCTCGTCAACGGACAGACATTCCTCAAGATAGGCGCTCAGGATGGGGTCCAGGATCTCGTACGGCGGCAGGTCGTCCTGGTCACGCTGGTCCGGCTTGAGTTCCGCCGTGGGCGGCCGGGTGATGGTCCGCGCCGGAATAATTTCCCGGTCCCGGTTGATCCGGTGCGCAAGTTCATAGACCATCTGCTTGGGGACATCGGCCAGGACCGCCAGGCCGCCGCTCATGTCTCCGTACAGGGTGCAGTAGCCAACCGCCATTTCCGATTTGTTGCCGGTGGAAAGCAGCAGATGCCCGAATTTGTTCGACAGGGCCATCAGCAGGTTGCCGCGTATCCGGGCCTGGATGTTCTGCTCGGTCACGTCTTCCGGCCGTCCGGCAAAGAGCGGTTGCAGGGTGGCCCGGTAGGCCTCCATCACCCTGTCGATCGCCATGGTGGCAAAGCCGCAGCCCAGGTTTGAGGCCAGCTGCCGGGCGTCGTCAAGGCTGGCCGCGGAGGTGTAGGGCGAGGGCAGGGCCATGGCATGGACCTGGGCGGCTCCCAGGGCCCGGCAGGCGACCGCCGTGGTTACCGCCGAGTCGATCCCGCCGGACAGCCCCAGGACGGCGCTTTTGAAGCCCGTTTTGAGCAGGTAGTCCCGGACGCCGAGGGTCAGGGCCTCCAGGACCTGGTCGATGGAGTCACCGGGCAGTCCGTCCGAGCCGGCGGCCCGGAGTGAGTCGCTGTCAACCACCAGCATATCCTCGGTAAATCCCGGGGCGGCGACGACGATCTCTCCGTTGGGGTTCATGGCCATGGAATGGCCGTCAAAGATGAGCGAATCCTGTCCCCCCACCTGGTTGACATAGAGAAGAGGAAGCCGGTGTTGCCGGCAAAGGCGGGCGAAGACCTCCTTTCGTTCGCCGATCTTGCCGTGATAGTAGGGCGAGGCCGAGATGTTGACCAGGCAAGCCGTCGCCGTCACGCCGGATTTCAGCATGTCGGCCACGGGGTCGACGGAATAGCGCCGTCCATGGGACCAGATATCCTCGCATACCGACAGGCCGAGGTGCAGCTCCCGGAAAGGGGTCATCACGGAGGTGGTGCCCGGTTCAAAGTAGCGGGTTTCGTCAAAGACGTCGTAGGTGGGGAGCAGTTGTTTGCGGGTCCGGGCCTGCACCCGGCCCTCGTTGATGAGCAGGGCCGAATTGTACAGCGGCTTGCCGGGTCCCGGCCGCCGCTCCAGGGCTCCGAGGACTACCCCGATGCCGCTGGTCCGGTTGATGACGGTTTCCAGGGCCCGGTCGTGGGCCTCGATAAAGGCGGAACGCTCCAGCAGGTCCTGGGGGGGGTAGCCGCACAGGGTCAGTTCCGGGAAAACGGCCAGGCCGCAGCCGCGCTCCCGGGCCCGGTCGATTCCCGCCAGGATCATGGCGCTGTTGCGGACAAAGTCACCGATAACGGGGTTGGTCTGGATCAGGGCGATTTTCATATCTCTGCAGTGTGTCCGTTTGCCTGCTGTCAGTCTGATGTCTACTGTCTGGCCGCCAGGGACATTTCCTGTTTTGCGCGAGCCCCCGAGCGCCGAAATGTATCATAATGCCTCTTATCCTGCAAACAGGGAAAATCGGCCGCCGGCCGGCCCTGAAATTCATCTATGGGGGCGTCGGCCTGCCGGTGTTGGTACTTGTATGGATGCGGACATCCACTTCGCCGAAGACGAAGATAATGTGGCGGTCGCCGATGGCCTGGACGATTTCCCGGACTTTTTTGTCGTGTCCGGCCAAGTTGAAGGCAGTCCGGCCGTCAAGTTTGTTGTAACCGAACAGGACCTTGAAATTCGCAATATCCGGGTGGTTCTCAAAACAGCGCAGCGAGTGGGAATCGCCAACGGCAAATATTTTTCTCTGCATTGCTGAGTCGTTCCTTGGATATGCCGGAGATGGAAGGCTAAAGGACGAGCAAGATGCGTCAGTTGGTGCTTGCCGGGACACTAACTCACTTGATTTTTTTTCTCACCATGCATTTTTATTTTACAGGGGTTGAAATAGGATATATCTATAATACTTTGTATCCATGAGCGTTCGGGAACGGTGCGGCAGATGCAAGGCGGCAATGATGTTGATTATCCTGGTACGATATCAACGAGTTGTCAATGCGGCAGAGGCACCATTGTCGGGCGCCCCGGTGATGATCGGCAAATAATTTTATTTGACAATAATTCAATAAATTCCGCATGTTGCATGGTGTGATACCCTAAGTCGTCACGGATTCGGCAATTGTGAAAAAGGAGAGCAGAAATGAATATTTTTAAAAAGAAAACCCTGACCGGCCTGGCCCGCACCTGCGGCTGAGCTGCCAAGATCGGTCCGACGGCTCTGTCGGACGCGCTTGAGGGACTGCCGGCCCCGGACGATGCCAACCTGCTGGTGGGCATCGAGACCTCCGACGACGCGGCAGTATATCGTCTGTCCTCTGAGCTGGCGATGATCAGCACCGTGGACTTTATCACGCCGCCGGTGGACGACCCCTACTGGTTCGGCCAGATTTCCGCGGCCAATGCCATCTCGGACGTCTATTCCATGGGCGGCAAGCCGCTCACCGCCTTGAATCTGGTGATGTTCCCGGCCAAACAGCTGGACATGGGCCTCCTGAGAGACATTCTGCGCGGCGGGCATGACAAGGTCGTCGAGGCCGGGGCCTGTCTGGCCGGCGGCCATACCGTGGATGACGAGGAACCAAAGTATGGACTCTGCGTCAACGGGATCGTCCATCCCGACCGGATTATCACCAATGCCGGGGCGGTCCCGGGAGATGCTTTGATTCTGACCAAATCGCTTGGCTCGGGCGTATTATTTAACGCGGTCCGCTCCGGCAAATTTCCTTTCCGGGAACTGGAGCGGGAAGTGTTGCCTGCCCTGGCGGCCTTGAATGGACCGGCCATGGAGGCGGCCCTGCAGTTTGATCTCCATGCCTGTACCGATATTACCGGCTTCGGTATTCTCGGTCATCTGTTGGAAGTCGCGGTCGGCAGTGGTTGCGGAGTCGTTGTGCGCTACCGGGATCTGCCCTTTTATCCGGGCGCCCTGGAAATGTACGAAAAAGGCGAAAATACCGGCAGCAACAAGGCGAACCGGGCTCTGGTCACCGAACAGCCGCTGCATATGGCGGTGCGGTTGTCCGCAGCCGAGGAGGAACTGCTCTATGATCCGCAGACCTCGGGCGGCCTGTTGCTTGCCGTGCCTGCCGCGCAGGCCGGCGATCTGCTTGCCGCCCTCAACGATGCCGGGACCATGGTGGCTGCTTCTATCGGTGAGATAGTCGAAGGGCCGGTTGTCATCCGGGTGGTATAATCGTCCATAGTCCGGCAAAAAAACGTTCATGCCGGTGCGTGCTCAAATGCTTATGCCGTAGCGGGAGGGGGTGTTGTCGATGGCTGTCCTCAAGGAACCCGTTTTTTTGTTTTTGATATAGGATATTCCTATATCAATAGAAGACAAGATAGAGATATTTGATTCATTGGGTGCAAGCTGGGGAAAAAAGGAGGGATTATACCTGAATCTGTGACGGCTTAAGGTGACATTCCGTGCAATATACGGGATTTATATGCATTGTTGCCGGATAAGTGCATTTTCCGGTCTTCACCGCACCGCCCTGCTCCCCGGTATCGGCGGCGGTCAGGGGGCTGATTCCATACTACACTATTATACTGTTCGCTTTACCTGGGGATGTTTTTTTCGAACCAACCCTGGTCAAATGGAGGCAAATACCTTTAAATAATTCAATTCTGCTCTACTGTCTTTTTTTGTTCATCTGCCATTTTATCTGTTATTTCAACATCTTATTTTGCGATGCCGCATTATTTTTTGTTCAGCATAGTATTTTGCAATTATGTAAATAGTATGCTACAAAAAGGTAGCTACTACTGTTGTATGGTGGTGCTGGTGAAGAATTGTATGGTTCTCAATGTTGTTTTCCGGGAAAGTGGTTCCCGGAAAATTTTCCGTCCGCCTCCCTATGGAGCGGATGGCCTTGTGAAACCCTATAGAAGGAGGAGAAAATGAAATTTAAGTGGTTAAAAATGTTGACCGTGGCCTTGGCCATGGGGAGTTTGGTCGCGACCGGAAGCCAGGCGGCAGTGACCCAGCTGGAAGGTCAGGCTGGTGGTGGGATTGTGCCATGGGCTTTGCTGTCAGGCGGAACGCCGACGGCTTCCATGACCTGGGTGGATACCGGTGATTACACCTTGAGTTCTCTCGCTGTTCAGGGAACGCTCTTTAATCGGGTTGAGCTGTCTTATGCCCGGCTGACATTTGATACCGGCCATGTGGGGTTGGGTCAGGTTAATGTGGATGCCTTCGGCGCTAAGGTCAAGGTAATTGACATGGCGGCCGGTTTTCAGCCGGCGGTTGCCGTTGGCGTGCTGTACAAAAAAACGGATCTCGATGATGGCACGCTGAACGCCTTCGGCGCCGATGACAGCGGTACCGATTTTTATATCGCTGCCGCCAAGGTTTTCCCGGTGGCCGGCAAGAACGTCCTGCTCAATGTTACCATCCGGGCCACGAAAGCAAATCAGATCGGTATTCTGGGTTTCGGTTCAACGACCGATGACAACTATACCGCACAGGCTGAGGGTTCCCTTGGCGTGTTCCTGAACAAGCAAACGGTGTTGGGCGTGGAATACCGGATGAAGCCGGACAACATCAAAGGCGTGAGCGAGGATGACTGGGCGGATATTTTCATCGCCTACTTCCCCAACAAGAATATGTCCATCGTTGCCGCCTATGCGGATCTCGGTGACATTGTCAAGGCGACAGACATTGGCCAGACAGGTGATGCCGGCAAGGACCAGCGTGGTCTGTACCTGCAAATCCAGGCTAATTTCTAACGATTAATTATTGAATATATAACATTTTGCCCCCTTTGAGATTTTTACAATCTCAAAGGGTTTTTTTTTATTTTTTTCCCAAGGTATTTCATTTCTAAATACGTTCGCGGTCCGGGCCGCCTCCCGCCCCGCCTCGGATGCCGTAGGCCTTGTTCAACGTTTTTCCAGCTTCAGCAGGTATTTTTTCATTGTGAGGCCGCCGGCAAAACCGGTGAGCCTGCCGTTCACGCCGACCACCCGGTGACAGGGGATGACCAACGGTACCGGGTTGGTGTTGGCCGCGCCGCCAACGGCCCGCGCCAGGCCGTAATTTCCCAGGTCCCGGGCGATTTCACCATAGGTGCGGGTCGCTCCGTAGGGAATTGTTCGCATGATCGCCCAGGCCTGTTTCCGGAATCTGGTGCCGGTCAGGGAAAGGGGCAGGTCAAAGTTCGTCAGCCGTCCCTGCAGGTAGGCGGTGATCTGCCCGGCCGCAGCATTCAGGATGGGGTGGTCCGCGGTCGTCATCTTGTCGATGACCTTGAACCGGTCAGCGTCGGGGGGCAGGATAATTCTTACAAGTCCCTGTTCATCGGCAACGAGAACGAGCGTCCCGATGGTCGTTGGCAGGGTTGTGGCAAAAGACATATTTTTTATCTTCTCTGTTGTCGGTCTGCCGGCGCCGGTATCTTACCGGGACCGCATGAAATCAAGCCACACCGGGGCCGCGGTCCGGCCGCCGGTTTCTCCTCGGCCCAAGGACCGGCCCCGGTCATAGCCCAGCCAGACGCCGACCGTCACCTCCGGAGTGTAGCCGATAAACCAGCTGTCCATGTTGTTGTCGGTAGTCCCGGTTTTGCCGGCGCTGTCGGGGATCCCCCGGGCATTTTTTCCCGTACCCCTGGAGATCACTTCATGGAGGATGGCGGTGATCTGCCGGGCCGTCTCCGGCTTGATAACGCGTTTCGCCGGCTCTCCGGGCCAGGGCTGAATACGGCCCCTCCGGTTACGGATGCGGGTGATACAGACGGGGGAGTGATAAAGCCCGTCGTTCGCAAAGACCGTGTAGGCCCCGGTCATCTCCAGGAGCGAGACCGGCGAGGCCCCGAGGGCCAGGGGCAGCTCGGGCTGGAGAGGTGAGCTGATCCCCGCTCTCGCCGCCAGCCGGATGACCGGTCGTAGCCCTACTTTCTGCAGGAGCTTGATGGTGACAATGTTGCGGGAAAAGACCAGGGCGTCACGCAGGCTGGTAGGACCGTAATTCCGGCGGCTGTAATTTTGGGGCCGCCAGAATGACCCGTCCGGATTGTGGATGGCAAGGGGGGCGTCTTCGATCATCAGGTCCGGCGAGATCCCCTTTTCGAAGGCTGTCGCGTAGATCAGCGGTTTGAAGACCGAGCCGGGCTGCCTTTTGGCCTGAACCGCCCGGTTGTACGGGCTGGCACCATAATCGGTGCCGCCGACCATGGCCAGTATGTCGCCGGTCCGGCTATCCAGGGCAACCAGCGCTCCCTGGGGTGCTGGTCTGTTATGGCCTCGTTTTTGCACATTTTTTGTGCCACGCAGGACAGCCTTGACCGCCGCGGCCTGCATGGTGCTGTCCAGGGTCGTAGTCACGATCAAGCCTTGATGCAGAAGCCGCTTGCTGCCGTAGCGCTGTTCGAGCTGTTGGCGGACATACTCGGTAAAGTAGCCGTTTTGTTCCTGCCGGGCATGGTGATCATAAAAATGCAGGGGTTGATGATAGGCCCTGCGGGCCATTGCCGGGGTGATGATTCCATCTTCCGCCATCCGGTTCAGAACGTAGCGTTGCCGGGCCCGCGCCTGGGCGAAGTGTTTCAGGGGCGAGTAGCGACTCGGCGACTGGGGCAGTCCGGCCAGCAGGGCGATTTCCGCCAGGTTCAGCTGCCGGGCCCTCTTGTCGAAATAGGTTCGGGCCGCCGCCTCCACGCCATAGGCCCCCTCGCCAAGGTAAATTTCGTTGAGATAGATGGTGAGAATTGCCTTCTTGCTCAGCATATTATCAAGCCGATAGGAGAGGATGGCTTCCTTGGCCTTGCGGAGATAGCTCTTCTTCCGTGACAGCATGAGGGCGCGGGTCACCTGCTGGGTTATGGTGCTGCCTCCCTGGCTGCGCCGTCCCGAGCGGAGATTGTTGATGAAGGCCCGGAAGATGGACCAGCCGTCCAGGGCGCCGTGTTCCCAGTAGCGGCTGTCTTCGGCCGCGACAAAGGCCTTGGGCAGCAGGGGAGTCATTTCCCGATATGACAGGAGAATCCGGTTTTCCCGGGAGATGACCCCGATCGTTCTGCCGTTGCGGTCCAGGAGCGTGGTGGTCACCAGCGGCCGGTAGTCGTCCACGCTGCGGATATCGGGGAGATTGAGGGAGAGAAACCAGGCCAGCCCGGTGCCGATGCATAGTGTAACCAGCCCGCAGATGACCAGCAGAAAGATGATAATGTGGGTATGGTTCCGGGTCACACTCCGTTTGGCCGGTCGTCTTGTCGGCTTCTTGGTCGGTTTTTTTCTGGCCGTCACGGGATGGATTGCTGGCGGTTCATGCCGGGTAGAGGTTTACGGATGCGGTTGCTGGTCCAATATAGTATATATATCATTTAATCAACCTCTATCTGTACAATTGAAATTATTGTAACGTCTATCGTGTCTCGCATACGCATTCTCTCTGAACATATTGCCAACCAGATTGCCGCCGGCGAGGTCGTTGAGCGGCCGGCCTCGGTGGTCAAGGAGCTCCTTGAAAACAGCCTCGATGCCGGGGCAACGCGCATCGCCGTGCAGATTGAAGGCGGCGGCATCCGTCTGATCCGGGTTATGGATAACGGCGCCGGCATGGATGAGGACGACGTCCTGCTTTCCATTGAGCGTCATGCCACCAGCAAGCTGCGGGACGAGAGCCAGCTGGCGGCAATCGCCACCCTTGGCTTCCGGGGCGAAGCCCTGCCCAGCATCGGCTCGGTCGCCCGGCTGACCATCTTGTCGCGGCCCCGGGACCGGGAGACCGGGACTCGGGCCGAGGTCAGGTATGGCCGCCTGCACGCGGTTCATGAAGATGGCTGTGCCCGGGGGACCATTGTCGAGATCCGCAGCCTGTTTGGTAATGTTCCGGCCCGCAGGAAATTTCTCAAGTCTGCCCGGACCGAACTGTATCACATAGAAGAGGTCATTCGCAACCAGGCCCTGGCCAGCGTGGATGCCGCCTTTTCTCTGCAGGTGGACAACCGGCCGATTCTCGATCTGCCTGGAGGCGGCGGCGTGGAACAACGGGTGCGGGACGTCTTCCGCTGTCAGGATTCCCTGCTGCCCGTTGATTTTACGGCCGGGGACGAAGAGAACGGCATCAGTTTGTGCGGCTATTTGCTGCAGCCGGATGCGTCCTCGTCCCGGACCAACCGGCTGCGCATCCTGGTTAACGGCCGGCCGGTGCGGGACCGGATGATTCGGCACGGCGTGGTCGAGGGGTTGCAGGGATTTATGATGAAAGGCCAGTCCCCGGCCGGCGCCTTGTTTTTGCAGCTGGCTCCGGCAGAAGTTGACGTCAACGTCCATCCGGCCAAACTGGAGATCCGTTTTCGTTCTGCTCAGGCAGTCCACGGTTTTGTTGTCCAGGCCGTTGCCGCCGCCATCAGGGCATATCAGGAAGAGGTGCGGTCAGAAATTTTTTCAATCCCGGCCGCGGCCCCGGAGCAGACGGCGGCCCCTGTCTTTACCGCTGAGGCGCGCCGGCCCCTGTCGGTATCCTCGCCGCCGGCGGCGGGAAGAGTACCCGTGTCCGGCGGGCCGGTCGGGATGCCGGGGAGCATGGCCGGGCGGAGCGCCGAACCCGCGGCATCCTTTCGTCATGATCCTGCACCGTTTGCCGCCGTCAAGCCGCCGGCCGGCCTCGCCGATTTCACCGGCCTCACCCTTATCGGCCAATTTGCCAAACTCTATCTCCTCTGCGAAAAGGATGACCGGTTGATCGTCATTGATCAGCACGCGGCCCATGAACGAATTATGTACCAGCGGCTGAGGCGTGATTATCTGCGCCGGGATATCCCCGGCCAGAACCTGATGTTCCCGGTGTCGGTGGAACTGGACCCCCGGCAGCTCGAGACCCTGAAACGGTATGGCGCCGACGTTGCGCTTCTCGGCTTTGCGGTGGAAGACTTCGGAGAGTCCACCCGGGTGATCAAGGCGGTCCCGGCCCTGATCAGTCATCTGGACCCGGCGGAGCTGCTGCTTGAAATCCTGGAAAGCCTGTATTCGGCGCCCCGTGGTGAACCCGCCGCCGTGGTGCCGCCCCGCATCGACCATCTGCTGGCCTCCATGGCCTGTAAGGCCGCGGTCAAGGCGGGCGACCGGCTTGCTCCGGCAGAGATGTTCGAGCTGCTGCGCCGGATGAAGGAGAGTGAGCTGTTTTCTCACTGCCCGCACGGCCGGCCGGTGGTCAAAATTTTTACAAAACAGGAGATCGAAAAGTGGTTTCACCGGCTCTGATATGTTTCGTGTACGAGTTCACCCGCACCTCGTCTTCGTCCGTTTTGGCCTCCTCGCATCCGCCAAGGATAGATTCGGAGGCCCAAAGAACGAATCCAAGGCACTGGTGAACTCGTACGGGCTGAGTATCCTCCGAGGTTGTCGCCCCTCTGGTGAGCTGTTACCGTCTAGTCGTGACTCGATGATTTGCGGGTTGTCCGGGGGGCGCTCACAAGGCAGATATTCCTGCCCGGCATTGGCGGATGACGTCCGGTATCCGGGCCGGAGAATAATTTGTTGATTGCTATTATGCTGATACCAGGTAATATAAATTGTCGGATTGCCAGAATGGCATTGCCTTTTTGTTCGCCTCTTGGGGGCAATGGGATTCCGCACAGTCCAAGATGGGACGAAAATATAGAGCCTGAATCCGTGAGCGTTCGAGAACGCCCCGCAGGGCGGCGTGGTAAAGGCCGGGAAATTCCGTTATTCGGCTAATAACGCAATAAAATTCAATATTGCATGGGATGTCCCTCAAGCCCTCACGGATAGGTTAAGAGACTTATTGCCCCGCTGCTGTGGTCTGCCGTCATTCCCTCGCAGTTTTTCTTGAAAAGCGATTGCTTATCTAGCATTATTTATTCCTGATCGTCCTTTGGGCTCCAGGTTTTTTTCTCTGAGTCGCTGCCGGTAACCTGCGGCCGGAGGGAAACACGAAAGATAGCAAAATCGCTACCGGTCACCGCCTGCATAGGTGCTCGGTTATGCTTGATTGTATCCTAACCTGAAAACATGATCAGTGGTGAGGTTGTTCTATGATATCCGTTGTTGACACTACACGATGCAAAACATATCATTTGGGAAACCTGGAACAAATCCCGCAAATTGAGGCTCTCTCAGAGGAACAGCGGTTTGATATCGAAGTGGTTGGTCGCGTGCTTCCTTTCAAAGTCAATAATTTTGTCACGGATGAGTTGATCCGGTGGGACGACGTTCCGGATGATCCGATTTTTCTGCTTACCTTTCCCCAGCGGGACATGCTTCTGCCGCATCACTACGACGAGATGGCCGCCCTGCTCAGGTCCGGCGCGGACAGGTCGACAATAAGGCGGCTGGCCGACCGGATCCGTCTGGAGCTGAATCCCCATCCGGCGGGCCAGCTCAATCTGAATGTCCCGGTTTTTCAAAACGAGCCGTTTTACGGCATGCAGCATAAATATGATCAGACAGTCTTGTTTTTCCCCAGTCAGGGACAGACTTGTTATGCCTATTGTTCATTTTGCTTCCGCTGGCCGCAGTTCAGCGGCATGTCGACATTCAAATTCGCCAGCAGTGAGATTGACCTTCTCATCGCCTATCTGCGGGAGCATCCGGAAGTCACCGACGTCCTGTTTACCGGCGGCGACCCCTTGACCATGTCGGCGAATTTGCTTTCTTATTATCTGGAGTCATTGATTGATGCCGATATCCCCACCTTGCGGAGAATTCGTATCGGCACCAAGACGTTATCGTACTGGCCCTTCAAGTTTTTGACCGACAGGGATGCGGATGAGGTGTTGGCGGTGTTCAGGAGGATAACGGAAGCCGATAAACATCTCGCCATCATGGCTCATTTCAATCATCCACGGGAATTAGAACCGCAGGCGGTCAGGGATGCCATCCAGCGGGTCAGAGAAACCGGCGCGGAAATCAGGACGCAATCGCCGCTCCTGGGACGTATTAACGATCAACCTGAAATTTGGGCGGACCTGTGGAATGAACAGGTGGATCTCGGTTGTGTCCCTTATTATATGTTCATCGCCCGTAATACCGGGGCGCATGATTATTTTTCCGTCCCCTTGCTAAAGGCCTGGGAAATTTATCAGTCAGCTTCCAAGCAGGTGAGCGGTTTGTGCCGGACCGCCCGCGGGCCGAGTATGTCGACAAAACCGGGCAAGATTCAGGTGATGGGACCGTGCGAGATCGCCGGCGAAAAAGTTATTGCGCTACGTTTTTTGCAGGCTCGCAATCCGGACTGGGTGCATCGGCCCTTTTTCGCGGAATATAACGACCAGGCCGTGTGGCTGAATGAACTCAAGCCGGCTTTCGGCGAGGACCGGTTCTTTTTTGAAGATGAATTAGAGCGGATTCTCCATGAGACTCTTGGAGACTCTTGGCATGGGTACTGACGATAATTTTGAGTAGATCATGCCGGTGAACAGTAAATCATGGCCCCCCGGCCGCTCGTTCACCTACCTCAATCCTTACAGGTTAGATGCAAGTAATAACGCAGAGTGCCACCCCCCCCTGTGAGTTACATCATTGCGAGCAGGGTATAGACGAACCATGGTCCGCGTTCCTCATCTTTTCCGGATTGGGCAAATTCCTGATTGAGCTCACGGAGCAATGAATGTAGTATCAACATGCGAGGTTCTTGTTATGATCTGTTTTTTTTTGCAATATGCAACATACTATAATTTGGTCTCGCTTTAGCTGCTAACTTGCTGTTTTGTATATAGAAAGATTGATTTCTTGTAAAAATATATGAGAAAATATTAAATAATAACAATACGTTGTGATCGACAAATTTTTCATTGTCTTGTTGAAATTATTATAAATCTGCTATAGCTTCCTTCCGCGTATTATAATCTGATCCCAGTTTGACCAGCGAAAAAAACGGGAAACTTCAGTTTAATAATTTAGTTGACATTATAATCAATAAATTGAGTTGTTGGATATAGGACGTCCCTTCCTCCTGCTTCTTGCTTTGTCTCATAAACGCTTGACAACGGAAACCGGTTTGGGCATGTTCTGCATCCAAAGGTAAAACCTGGCAAAATCAGCCTATCTTATTGATCACAGGAATACAGAGAAAGAACGACCATGAGCAAAACAACCCTACGCCAGCCCATTCCCATTTCCGTTCCCGTCACCTATGGAGATTGTTTTAAACACTACACCTATGACCAGGACAAGGTCTGCACCCCCGAGGAGACCGTAGCCAAGTTCAAACAGAAACTGGCCGAGGTCAAGCTTGATATCTTGACCGATGTGCGGCGGGTCGATACCGGCCGGCTGGATATCCCGGTTTACTTCAGCGTTTGCGGCAAGGAAGCCTTCGAGGTTATCCGCAACAAGAAGCAGATGGGCAAGGGCTGTACTCCGGCCCAGTCCAAGGCCAGCGCCTGCATGGAACTGGTTGAGCGCTTCAGCTTTTTCAGTTTCAAGCAAAATCCGGCCAACTTCATCCTGGCCACCTATGCTGAACTCAAGACCGAGGATCTGCCCCTGCTGCCCCTCAAATACCTGCTCCGGTCGGTACACGATGAAAACACCTCGGAGGAAATTTTAGCCGAGCTGCTCGCCGATATACCCATCCGGTGGGCCTGGGCCACCAATCTCAACCGGGGGGAAATGGTCCTGGTCCCCTATTCATGGTTTTATGCAATCAATGAATTCAACGGTCCTTCCGCCGGTAACACCTATGAAGAGGCGATTTTACAGGGGCTCTGTGAGATCGTTGAGCGCCACGTCTGCGCCATGGTGACCCGTGAGCGGATCAAGGCCCCGCGGATCGATCCCGATTCCATTACCGATCCGGTGGCTGTCGAGCTGCTGCAGAAATTCACCCGCCACGGTATTCAGGTTTATCTCAACGACTTCACCCTGGACACCGGCATCCCCACGGTCGGGGCCATTGCCATCGACCCCTCCACCTTTCCGGAGACCAGCGAGATCGTTTATACCGCCGGTACCACCCCGGAACCCAACAAGGCCCTGATCCGGGC
>VAPE01013726.1_pt1 | contig 14869 bp, 13 predicted proteins | sample 3393911 | NCBI WGS metagenome assembly VAPE01 (sample SAMN08290436, study PRJNA428436) | hydrothermal vent metagenome | isolation source: Deep-sea hydrothermal vent chimney | place: Atlantic Ocean: South-mid Altantic Ridge | reverse complement strand
CCGGGAGAGGGGCGGAACAGTTCTATGCCCTTGCGGCTGAGCAGCCAGGCCGAACCTGAATCGCCAAGCCGGATAGCCGCTAAATATTTTTTCGCAATCCGCTGAAAAGGAATGAGAATGCTCAGGCTGCCCAGGTAGGTATGATTTTTGAAAACCGGCATGGCAAAGGCCACGGCCCGATAACCCTGGACCGCCATGAACACGTCACTGACCAGGGGCCGGTGCTCCTCCATGATCCTCCGGTTATGGGCCTGATGGGAAACATCCCTGCCAATGGCCTGGCGAACGAAGGGAACAGTGTAGACAATCTTGCCGCTTGCGTCGATCCTGGTAATGGCACTGATCTTGTCGGCGTGTTGATTGTAGAACTCTTTGATTCGCTCCCTGCCCGCCTGATTGAGGTCGACGATGTCTTTTTGTTTCGCCAGATAACCAAGAGATAGGGCATACTCGGTAAAAAAGGACTGTATCCCCCTGGCGGCCTGCCGGGCCATGATGCGCTGTTCATTGTTGAATGCCGCAATGGTCTTGATTTTGACATCCCGGTATGAAAGGTAGAAAAGAAAAGAACAGCAGCTAAGGATTAACAATAATATGAAAAATACTGTATATTTTTTCATCGTTGCAAGCCCGCCAGGCTCTTCGTTCCCTTACCTTCAGGGCCCCCCGGTCGGCGGGCCGCCATCACCTGCCAGCTGACCGGAATAACATTACTGTAATAATATTAGTTAACAGTCAACCAAGAGAATATTCAAGGCATATCTGTAGTTCCGCCTACTCCGCGTCTCAGCATTTACCCTTTATATCCCGTGTCATCCGGCAGGTCCTTGCGGGCCGCCGAGGCCACCGCCAATTCATCGCAGCGCTCGTTCAAAGGATGACCGGCATGGCCCTTGACCCATCTGAAAGTAATATTCAGCCCGGCCACCAGGTCCAGCAGTTCGGCCCAGAGGTCGGGATTGACGGCGGGCTTTTTGTCGGATTTGATCCAGCCGTTTTTCCGCCACGCGACAGCCCAGCCCTTGCAGATGCCGTTCACCACGTAACGGGAATCGCTGTAGAGCGTCACCGGTTTGTCCCGGTGCTCCAGGTTCCGCAGGGCCACGATACAGCCCATGAGTTCCATGCGGTTATTGGTGGTCAATCGATAACCGCCGGTCAGCTCTTTGCATTCGCCATTGTACATCTGCACCACGCCATAGCCGCCGGGACCGGGATTAAAGCGGGCGCCGCCATCGGTGTAAATCGTCACCTCGCCATCTTCGGGGGTGGGGGCTCCGGCCGCCGGCGTTCCTGCCTGCGTTCCTGCCGGCACTCCAGCCGCGAGCCTGCCTGCCCGCGCGGTCGGCCGCCTGGCGGCCGGCGCCTTCATCCAGGCCTCGGCCTCTTGCCGGCCGGCAAAACCTTTGAACCTGGCGCCCCGATAGCCTGTTACCTGGGCCTGGGCGTCGGGCCAGTTCTCGTAGATTCCCGGTTTGCGCCCCACTGCGACCGCATAGAATTTTTTTGTTGCCATTTCCTTTTTCCTTATGATTTCAAGGCCCGGCGGGCTTCCGCCTCCACAAAGACCCGCTTGACATTTGCAAAACTCTGTTTGATCTGTCTGTCCAGCTTGGCAATCACGACTTCAAGCTCGCCGGCCGGAATATCATCGCGAAAATCGATACTGATATTGACCAGGATAAAATCCGGCCCCATGTGCATGGTCAACACCTCGTTGACGTGATCGACCCCTTCGGCCGCGGCCACGATTTCCCGGATACCGTTGACGACCTTTTCGTTGGCACTCTCGCCGATAAGCAACCCCTTGGTCTCGTAGGCCAGCCAGACGGCGGTGCCGCCAAGAATCAAACCGATGATGATCGAGGCGATACCGTCAAATTCTTCGATTCCGGTCAGATGCGACAGCAAAACTCCGAAAAAGGCGACAACAATCCCGAGCAGGGCGGCCGAGTCTTCAAAAAGCACCACGAAAATCGTCGGGTCCTTGCCCCGATGAACGGCTTCGATATAGTTCCACTTCCCCTTGGTCCTGGTGAACTCGGTAAAGGCGAAAAACCAGGAAACCCCTTCAAAGATGAGCGCGAAACCGAGTACCACGTAGTTGACCATCGGCCGCTCGACCGGTCGCGGATGAAGGAAGGTATTAATAATGCCCTCGTAGGTCGAGACGCCGGCGCCGACGGCAAAAACCAGGATGGCGACCGCAAAAGACCAGAAGTAGACCTCTTTGCCATGACCGAAGGGAAAGCGGTTGTCCGGGGGCTTGCGGGCCTGGCGCATACCGTGCAGCAACAGAACCTGGTTGCCGGTGTCAACCAGTGAGTGGATGCCCTCGGAAAACATTGCCGAACTGCCGGTAATGGCAGCCGCCGCGAACTTGGTGATAAAAATAAGGAGATTTCCCGCCAGCGCCGCAAAGACGACTTTTTTTGATGATTCTGCCATTTTTCCCTTTACCGGAACACGCCGCATCAAGCGTTCATAATCAGTGTCTGGCCGCGCAACGCCCGGCCAGCCAGCCCGTTGAAAATGCGGCCTGCAGGTTATAGCCGCCGGTATCGGCCTGGATGTCCAGCAGTTCCCCGGCAACGAAAAGACCTTTTGTTTTGCGTGACTCCATGGTCCGGGGATCAATCTCCCGGGTGTCGACTCCCCCGGCGGTGATAATGGCCTCGCTGAACGGCCGGTGCCCGGTAACCGGCAGCCGGAAATCCTTGAGCCAGGTTCGCAGACGCCGGCGCTGTTGCGCGCTCACCCGGCCGGCCAGGCAGGACGCGGGGATCCCGGTGTCCCGGAGGCACACCGGCACCATCTCCCGCGGCAGCAGGCCGCGCAGCACGCTGGCCAGCTCTTCCTTGCTCCGGGCCGCGAAGTCGCGGAGCAGGCGCGCATCAAGTTTTTGCTCATCCAGGGCCGGTTTGAGATCAACGGCCAGGACGACCCGGTGCCCGGCATGTACGGCATCCACCGCTTCGCCGCTCAAGGTCAGGATCACCGGGCCGGTGATGCCGAATTTTGTAAAAACCATTTCGCCGAACGCCTGCCGCCTCTTTTTGCCGTCGACCAGCAGCCGGACGCCGACGTTGCGCAGGTTGAGACCAGCCATCTCCGCCGCCGCCGTCCCCGCAGTCTCGAGCGGGACCAGGGCCGGCCGGATCGGCACGACCCGGTGCCCGGCCGCTGCCGCCAGCCGGTAGCCGTCGCCCGTTGAGCCGGTCGCCGGATAAGAGGCCCCGCCCGTGGCCAGGATCACGGCAGCGCAGGGAATTTCTTCACCATGGCAGATCACGCCGGCGATATGCCCGTCACGAATAACCAGGGAGTCGACAACGGCGGCTTTTCTGACCCGGACACCGCAGCGTTTCAGCCATTCAAGAAAAACGGCCAGGACATCGGGCGCCTTGCCGGAGGCCGGAAAGACGCGGCCGCCCCTTTCGGCCACCAGGTCAAGGCCGATTTCAGTGAAGAAATCCATGAGTTCGGGCGTAAAAAAACGGGAAAATGCCTGGTGCAGAAAGCGGCCTGTTGGGCCAAAATGATTTATAAAGTCATGAAGTTGAGCAACATTGGTTATGTTGCAGCGGCCCTTGCCGGTGATGCAGAGCTTGCGGCCGGGCCGCTGCATCTTTTCCAGCAACAGCGTCTCGGCGCCGCCCAGGGCCGCCTGCCCGGCCGCCATCAGGCCAGCGGCCCCACCGCCGACCACCACCACCCTGCGCTCAACCATACCTGTCTCCTGCAACGAAATCCACCGCACTTCGGCTTGACAACACCAACTCCCCTTCGTTTCAAACGAACCTTTTCCATCGGCTGGCCGGTGGTATCGGTATTTTTTTGCTATTTTTCAGGATACCGGTTCATACAGGATGATGCAAGATTCGGCCAGCAAGATTTCAATAATGTTAATCGAAATTCCCGGTCAACCGATGTTCGTCCGGAAACAGCCTGCGGGAGTGCGAATTCGGTCCGTCAAGCCGAGTTTGATATCGGACCATTTTTTTTGTTGACATCCAGGGGGAGATGCTGTCTATTGACACTAATCAAAATTTTATTTAGGTTTAAGCATATTCTTTTCTTCATCAGGCCCTTGCTGTGTTTCCTTGTATTGTTCGATGCCAAAAAAGTTTTTGCTGATCACTTATCAAGGAGAACCGGCCGGAGACCTTATCTCGGCAAACTTCCATAAAATAATATACCGATCCATAGAGAAAGAGAGGACCGCACCGCCGGTAAATCTTTACTCTTTCCCGCCGGGGCATCGCATTACAACCGGCAGGAAGATAAAGAAGCAACACGGCGCAGGCCGGAATCAACTTTGTTCAGTCGAGTCATTATCCCGAGCAGCAATCCACATTATTTCCCCTGATCAATAAAAAAAAAACGGAAAAATATCTCTGCCACCTTGCTGGTACCAGCTTTGAAAAAACGTGATCAGCGCGGTAAGGGCGGGAAGAAACAAAGTATTCATAATAAAATAAAGAAACGCCAATAAGAAAGAAAATCTGCCGCTGCCGAGAAGGCAAGGGCGGACCCCGTAGGCTCAGGTTGTTTGACCCGGGCATTCCGGCTCTTTCCCAAAGGGGTACAGTTCAGTTTGGGTAACCAAACTGCAAGCCGGATTATGCATTTTAATCCGGTTATATTAAAAAGTGGTCTCCATCTGGGACCCAGTACAAAGGAGTAGTAAAATGGCAGAAGGAACAGTAAAATGGTTTAATGATTCCAAAGGGTTTGGCTTTATTGAGCAGGACGGCGGCAAAGATGTTTTCGTCCATCACTCAGCAATCCAGGCACAAGGTTTCAAATCCCTGGAAGAGGGCGCACGCGTCAAATTTGACCTGGTTGATGGTCAGAAAGGTCCGGCAGCCGCAAATGTTGTCACCCTGTAAGCACGCTGTAAAGGGGTGTAATCAATAAGCCTTTGGCGTTCGCTCCCTGATTGATGGGGGGCGAAAACCAGAGTTGTTTACTTGCGCCTCCGAAGTAAATAAATAAAAAAAACCCCGCATGTTGCGGGGTTTTTTTTTGTCGTATTTCCCGACCGCCTCAACCCTTGAGGCGGGAGAGCGGAGCGAGAAAAATGTCGGCACTGTTCTCTGCTGTTGACGATGCCGGCGTAATGCACTAATTTAACAAGTTGTGATTCCGGGTCGGGCGATTAGCTCAGCGGGAGAGCACTGCCTTCACACGGCAGGGGTCACTGGTTCGATCCCAGTATCGCCCACCATTGTAATCATTCACTTTTTTTGATTTGTACTTACTCGGATGTTGCACCCCCTGAGTAGGTGCAGTGTCGGAAGCGTTGCGATGGCATTCTCCCGGGTCGCATCCATGGTGTGCGCGTAATGCTGTAGCATAGTTCGCTCATCAGTCCAGCGATATCAGCAATGGTATTGTAGGTCTATGCCGCTGTGCAGCAGCATAGACACAAAAACGTGCCGGATGGCGTACATGGGGATTTTTCGTCCCCCGACTCCGGCCCGCTCCTTCGCATTTGTCCATGCCCGCCGTATTTTCTTGATCGGCCGTCCCTGCCAGGTGATGATATGCCGCTCCTCTTCCCCGCCGTCCTGCTCATACCAATCACGTATCGGCAGGCCCGGGTGTATCGGTATTTCGCGGGACTGGATCCCGCCCTTTTTCGCGCTGATCACCGTGACACTACCTGCAGACCAATTAACCTGGTTGTATCGCATTGACAGCAACTCAACGGCGCCCGGCTGCAGGCCGAAGAAAAACGACAATAGCATTGCCCGGCGCAGGTGCTCGACCGAATGGTCAAGGATCCGCTGGATTTCATCGTAGGTCACCGGCATGATCACGGCGTCGTCCCTGGCCGGCAGCCGGAAACCTGCCATGGGATTGCTGTGTATCAGCCGCCGGCGGACAGACCAGTTCAGAATAGCCCGGATATCGGACAGCTCGCGGTGAATCGTAGAGTTTTTTACCGTCCTCGACCGCTCGCTGACATACCTGTCCAGACGTTCCGGGGTGATATTCTGCACCTGCAGGTGTCCGATGGCCGGCACGATTACGGCGGCCAGCTTATATCCCAGTACTTTTAGTGATTGCTCAGGCATTGTCGCCTGTTTGGCCTGTAAATATTCAACGACCAAGTCGTTGAACCGCAAACCGCCAACCCCACCGGTCACTGTCTTCCTGGTGACCACGGCATTATATCGCCTAGCCTGTTCATGTGAATCAGGCCCGTTGCCGAAATATTTCCTCCTTGATTTCCCGCCCTCTTTCCACTGGACGAACACCTGGCCGTCTTTACGGGTACATACGCTCATGGATTACTTCAGCCCTGTCCCACCTTGAATAAACATATTTGCCATGTCTATCCCTCGGAGGAACAGGTCAGCCATGACAAACAGCGCAATAATAATTGATATCCCGCAGAGGATTTTAACTGTAATAGTGGCCTCATCATTGCCACTGAGATACACCATTTTAGTCACAATATACCAGCCTATCATCAGCCCTATTTCAGGTATCATTAAAGCCCCCTGCTTTTATTTATCCGTGATCAATGGCCCTGTGTTGACAGACCAACAATTAGGTGACGCATAATCGTTACAATTTGCGCGGGCCTGCAGAATTACATACCAGTTGTTTCGGATGGTCGCGCCAAATCCGTTTTGTGCATCAACTTTACCGTTGACCTCCCATAGATTTTTTCCTACTTGGTAGGTTTCTGTTGTTGCAAATGGGAATTGCGCGCTTGTCGGCGATTTGAGATTGTCCTTTATGATATTTTGCGCAATTATTCCGGCAAATCTTTTTTGTTCTTCCACTGGTGGTGGTGTTTTTTTTGTCACTGGCTTGTCACTATTAGGCCAGATCCACCAGATAAAAATTATAATGACGATTGCGATCACCTTAAAACCATAGATTGCGTTTTTCTGTTCGGCCGCGCTCATTTCAGAAAATCGTTGTTGAGGAGTTTTTTCCATTTATAAAATCCTCCCGCTTTAAAATTATTATCTATTGTGCCGAATTAGACAGAATCTGCATTTTTTTGGTCATATACGCCAAGGCCGCGGCTTCACTTGGGTGGATTGTCTTTTGGGTATCAACAATTTTTTTTGCGATGGCATAAATGTTAGGCATCTGTTTTGGATGCGCCTTACACAACCGGCCAAAGGCGAATTTAAATGCATATAAAGATGGGACTGCAAGTTGATTGAGGTGCCGGCCTATTTCCTCGTCTGTAAAGTTTTTCCCTTTGGCCAGGCTGCGGATAGCTGCGTAAATGATATGTCGTTCTGCGGCCCGGAGCTGACCGTCTGCTTTGCCAATGTAGAAAAAGACTTTAATAACATCGAGATAATCGGAAAATATTTTTAACAGGATGTATTCAGACGATTCGTGATATTTCAGCAAGAGATAATCTGGTATGTTGTTGATAATTTCTCCGGTTTCTGAATTGATAGTCTCCTGGATTCTATCTATCCTGAATGTACGTTGTTCGTTTCTTAGCTCGCAGAATCCTCTAAGATATGGTGATCCATCATATTCTTGAATTTGAATTGTCCTTTTGCTGGTTTCTTTTTTTGCGTTTATATAGACTATCCGCAAGGTTGCCTTAATCTTGACCCGTTCAATTTTAGGCCAGTATTTTTCTACCGGAGGTGGACTGTAGTCGTACTTTTTATATTCATCATTCTCTGCCCCGCCGTGTGTTACCTGAACGGTTATTATACTCCTTGGCTCCTCATCATCTTTATACTTCCCGATCAAATAAAAGACGATGAATGCCCCTATAACGGCTCCGATGACATATTCCATTGCTTTTCTAAGGTTTCATTTTTTAGCTATTCTGAAGTTTATCCTCAGCGGCGCGCATGCCGTTCACACGGCAGGAGTCACTGGTTCGATCCCAGTATCGCCCACCATCCCGACCCTGACTTCCCAGTTTCCTTGTCGTTTCCGTTTCCATATTTCCCCCTTCCTCTGGTACCAGGACGTAAGCCGCCACAGGTGCCACAGATTTACGTAGTCGCTGCCGTTCGCTATAGCCCCTCTATGCGGGCGGAAGCGACCGCGTAAAGAGTAACTGGCAGGGAGTGAATTTACGCTATTCCTTACCTCCAACAACCTGTAAGCCGCCACAGGTGCCATAGATTTGCGTAGTCGCTGCCGTTCGCTATAGTCCCTCTATGCGGGCGGAAGCGACCGCGCAAAGATGGGGTGCCTGTGGCGGCTTACAGCAGGACTGCCCGGTTGTGCTTGATAACCCCGGCGGTCTGTTCCGGCAGAAAACAGACGGTGCCGGCCCGGCCGTTGCGACTCAGGCCGATCTCCCGCAGGGCGGCGCCGGACAGGCAGAGGAATGACCTCTGCTTTAAAAATTCGTCCCGGTCCCGGTAGCTGAACAAACCGGGATAATTCTGCGGCAGTTTCTGCCGCATTTCAGCGCGCATATCGCTGGCCGGTGTAGTTGCCAGGTAACGGGGCGGAAGGCGATGGCCGCAGCGCAGCCAATCGTAGCGCAGCAGCTCCAGCAGCAGTTCCCTGTCGGGCCGCCCGGCCGCCAGTTCGCACAGGATGCGGGTCAGCAGCTCCGGCGTATGGGCCAGCTCGAAAAAACCCTGTTCCCTGGCGGTGGCAAGCAACGCCTGGAAAAAAAGAAAGGGGTCCTCCCGGCGGTTCAGGATATAACGCCATAACGAACGAAAAAAGCGGTTGTTGTAAAAGGCCTCCACGCACTCGCCGAAGGCGTGCAGGTGCCCGATGGTCCGGTGATCCAGCCAGCGGGTAGCCAGCACCTCGTACGGCGGCTGTTCACAATAGATGATCCCGAAGTTCTCCGCCTCGTTTCTGATCGCCGTTTCCGGCAGGACCTTGAGCTGGCCCATTTGAATATGATGGGGCTCAAGTTCAAAGACCCGGTTGAAGGAACGACGAAAACTCTCCTCGGTATCACGGGGCAGCCCGAGAATCAGGTCGACATGCAGATGAATGGAGTCGAGGCGTACCAGCCTGCGGATATTGGCCGCCGCCAGCTCCACGTCCATCCTCCGGTTGACGGCGGCCAACGTCTCCGGGTCGGTGGACTGGATGCCGATTTCAAACTGAAAGAGATCGGGCGGCACGGTTGCCAGAAAAGCGAACATCTCCCTGGTAAACCGGTCCGGCGCGATCTCGAAATGAAACCGGGTGCCGCCGGATCTGGCGGCAAGAAAACGCCAGATGGTCAGGGCTCGTTGCGGATCGTCGTTAAAGGTCCGGTCGATGAACTTGATGAGCACCGGCCGCTGCTCCAGGATCGCCGCCAGCTCTTGCCGTACCGTTTCGATTTCCTTGTGAAAAACGCCGTGTTTCACCGAAGAGAGGCAATAGGAGCAGAAAAAGGGGCAGCCCCGGGATGACTCGTAGTAAATCTGACGATTTACCAGGGGGCCGGCAAAATCCTGCGGCCGATAAGGGGAAAAAAAGGGGCGGCCGGACACGGCCCGGTAAGCCGGACGCAGCCGTCCCTGCTGTAAATCGGCGTAAAAAGAGTTATCAACGCCCTCGATTTCGCCGTGAATAACGGTACACCGGTCCGTCAGACCGGCAAGAACCGGGGCCTGGGGGCCACCGAGGATAAAGGGCCGGTCGGACCGGACCCGGGCCAGGTCACGGACCAGGCGGGATATGTAGGCGCCGTTCCAGATATACACTGAAAAAAACAAGGCCTCGGCCTCATCGCCGGAGAGGCGCAACAGGGTATCGTAATAGGGATCATTTATGGTCAGCTGACTCATGCCGACCCGGCAGCCTGGCAGGTGCCGTTCAAGCTCGTTGCGAAGATAAAACAGGGACAGGCAGGAGTGGGAATAACGACAATTCAGGGTGATGAGATGAAAATGCAACCGTTTTACCTGGGGCGCGGGGATGATTGACGGCCGCGTTCAACAGGACCGGGCCGACGAAAGATGGCTCGGATCATACCGGTTTGGAGCGGCAGCGGCAACTCTTTCCGTAAGCCGTCACAGGCACCCCATCTTCACGCGGTCGCTCCGCTGACCGCGCCGTCGTTTTCAACAAGGCACTGCCGGGTCCGGGCGGCGGCCAGGCGGACACTGCCATGGATCGATATTTCCCCTGCTATGCGGCCTGCCGGCGGGCATTGACACTCTTCTCCTTAAGCTGCGCCACTGCAGCACTTTCAAGGTATTCATCAAACCCCATCATCCGATCGATGACCCCGGCCGGATTAATCTCAACGATCCGGTTCGCCACGGTAGAGACGAATTCGTGATCATGAGAGGAAAACAGCACCACTTCGGAAAAGGCAATGAGGCCGTTGTTCAGGGCCATGATGGATTCCAGGTCAAGATGATTGGTGGGCTCGTCGAGAATAAGAGCGTTGGCGCCGGTCAGCATCATCCGGGACAGCATGCAGCGGACCCGCTCGCCCCCGGAGAGGACACTGGTCCTCTTCAGGGCCTCTTCCCCGGAAAAAAGCATCTTGCCGAGAAATCCCCTGGCGAAACTCTCTCCTTCGGAGGCCGGAGCGAACTGGCGCAGCCACTCGATCAGGTTCAGGTCATTATTGAAGTAGGAGTTGTTCTCCTTCGGGAAATAGGCGGTACCGATGGTCACTCCCCAGCGGTAGCCGCCGCTGTCCGGCTCCATCTCGCCGGCGAGAATCTGGAAGAGAGTGGTCTTGGCCAGGCTGTCGCTGCCGACAAAGGCGATCTTGTCCCCCTTGTTGACGGTAAGGTCCAGGCCGTTCAAAACCTCAACACCATCGATTTTTTTACAGAGCCCCTTAATCTCCAAGATGATATCACCGCACGGCCGGTCGGGCTTGAAAACGATGTAGGGGTATTTCCTCGAAGAGACGGGCATGTCCTCGATGGTGAGTTTCTCGAGGAGCTTTTTTCTCGCGGTCGCCTGCTTGGCCTTGGAGGCGTTGGAGCTGAAACGCTGAATAAACGCTTTCAGTTCGTCGGCCTTGGCAGTGGTCTTTTTGTTTTCGTTCTGTCTTTGCTTCAGATGAAGCTGGCTCGCCTGATACCAGAAGTCGTAGTTGCCAACATACACCCGAATCCGCCCGAAATCGATGTCGGCCACGTGGGTACAGACCTGGTTGAGAAAGTGACGGTCATGGGAGACGAGGATGACTGTATTACGGAACCGCTCGAGGAATTCCTCCAGCCAGGTGATGGAGGCCAGGTCCAGATGGTTGGTCGGTTCGTCCAGCAGGAGGATGTCGGGATTGCCGAAGAGGGCCTGGGCGAGCAGAACCCGCACCTTATCTCCGCCCTCCAGCTCCTTCATCTTCTTCTGGAGCAGCTCTTCGGCTATGCCGAGACCGTTGAGGAGCATCGCCGCTTCAGGCTCGGCCTCATAGCCGTTCATCTCGTCGAATTCGGCCTCCAGTTCGCCGCTGCGAATCCCGTCCGCCTCGGAAAAATCGGCCTTGGCGTAGAGGGCGTCCCGCTCGGCCATAACCTGCCACATCCGGTCGTGCCCCATAATGACGGTATTTAAGACGGTCTCTTCATCAAAGGCGAAGTGATCCTGCTGCAGTACGGCGATTCGTTGCCCGGAACCGACCCCGATCTCCCCCTTGTCCGGCTCGATCTCGCCGGCGAGGATTTTCAGAAAAGTCGTTTTCCCGGCGCCGTTGGCGCCGATAAGCCCGTAGCAGTTGCCGGGGGTGAACTTGATATTGACGTCTTTAAAAATAACCCTCTTGCCATAAGAGAGAGCAACATTCAATACATTGATCATACGTTGATTCCTTGTAACTCGAGTTTCCGAGTTGATGATGACGGGTACAAAAAACCGTCAATTAATTAATTTAATTATTATATTAACGTGAAAAGCCTTTCGTTTTCGGATATATTGAAATTCGTTAAAAAAAATCAATAAAATCAGAAATGAAAGGCCTAAGCGGAGATTATCAAACAATACCGGGACCGATAAGAAGCAAGACAACTGCAGAACAGATTACTATACCCTATATGGTGGACATTTCAACCCTGGATTAAACAGGCAAATCTCTGGGAACAAATTTTCATAAGAATTCCAGTAGGCAGCAGCTCATTATTTTTTTATTATCGCAGTCCCGGACGTGGTTATGATTTCTTCATAAAGGCAGAGAAAATCTGAACATAGTGCCTTCTTCCGGAGATGTTGTAAAACTCACCTGCCCGCCAAGGATTTGCTCCCCCAATAATTTCATGGAATAGGTACCGACTCCTCTCCCGGCACCATCTTTTGTGGTAAAATTGCGTTGAAATATCCTTTGAGCTATATCTTGTGGAATAGGTTGCCGGTTCCACACGCAAAAAGAAAGAGAGTTGTCGTTATGTTCCAGCCATACCTTTACCGTACCATGTTCCTCTGTGGACTCGAGGGCGTTTGTAATCATATTACAAAGAATACGCAACAACAATGACATATCCGTATCAAAAGGCAGAGTTGCCAAGAATGATGAAAAATCTATTTTTTTGTTTCGGGCAACTGGATGGTTAAGGAAAAAGGATTTAAGTTCTTCCCGTATTTGGCCCGTTGTGGTTTCCTGTCGCAACGGATGATATGTGTGGAATTCACTTTGCGAGAGACATCTTTGTATTTCCACTTCTTTTTTCAGGCGTAATGATGATCGGCGAATAATTTTGACCAGATCATCTTGACTATTTTCAAGGGAAAGCATTTCACTTGCACCGAGGAGACCGCTCAACATGTTGTTGATGTCATGGAAAAATATTCTTTCCAGTGCCGCTCTTTGCTGTTGGATGGTAATATCCTGTAAAAACAATAACAGAAATCTTGCCCCATCGATTTTTATGGGGTGAGATTTAACCAGTAGAGCAATATCGACCGACCGGTCTCCTCTGTTCGCAGTCAGGGCGCATATTCTTTCCGCGGGTCTGTCTTGGCTGAGGCTGGAAACTATGGCTATTGCGGCCCCACAGGTAGAACAAAATTTGGTGGTGCCGCAGCCGGCAGGTTTGTCATGAGCATGAATACACTGTAATACTTCCCCTGGCCGCAACCCCAAGGCTTCCTCCGGATCTTTAATGCCAAGCTTTTTTAAGAATGAATCGTTAAGAGCAACAATCTGCCTATGTTCATCCAGAATGGCAAGCAGGCCGCTAATTGAATGGAGCAAGCCAGACATTACAGGATTCTTGTTTACTGTTTCAATTTCCGCAACAAGCTCTTTTTCATCAGCTCGTTCCGCCGGGGCAAAATAGGTATCCATTTTTTCATGCCTCCGTAACAGTTATTCTCAACTATCTATCATATAATTTCGGTTTATCATATAACTTAGCATAGAGCCAATGATTGATATAATCGGGGCCAGTTCCCTTCCGTCGTTCATTGTCGCAAAAAAAATGCCCCGATACCGGAGCTATCCGGTATCGGGGCATTTCGCTTCAGGTGTTTTTAAGTACCTGAATCCGTTATCGGGCGCCCCACAGGGTGGCGCGGCGGTAAAGACCAGGAAATGTGCCTATTCGGTAATAACGCAATAAATTCCAGAAATTATATGGAATATCACCTCAAGCCGTCACGGATTCAGGAAGTAATTAATTCATCGCTTGTCCTAATCCGGCACCTCGCAGGGTTGCTTCGTCAGGACCTCTGCCAGCGCAACATTCGGCAAGTTTACCATTGATCGCCACGGCGGGAACCGTACGGACATTCAATTCTCTTGCCCTTGTTGCACCTTTAATGTCCTTCATGTCAACGATTTCAACCTCACACGAAGAACAAGACAAACGATTAACCAGTTCAATGGTTTCCTCGCACAAAGGACACCCTGCACTAAATACTTCTATTTTTCTGGTAGTCATTTTGTTTACCTCCATTGGTTAGATTTGACGGGATAACTAGCTAGTAAATCTGTGGCACCTGTGGCGACTTGTTGATTTATGGTATGTGAGACCGCCTACTTATAACCCCTGTGAGGTGTTACACCTGTAAGTGGTAAAAAATATGTGTCACCAACCAAAAAATTCAGCCCAACCGAGCTTAGAATGCCGGCATAAGCAGGCCAACAAGCTGGTCATGTTAACCTTGGCAACAAAGCAACAAATATTCAGGTATCAAACCTTTTCAGTATCGGGCACTTGTCCAGTGTGCCAACGCCTGGACAAGAATTAGCCAATGCTACCAGGGAATCCTTAATGAGTTTTAGATCAGTAATTTTTTGTTCAATGTCAGCTATCTTTTTTTCGGTTTGATTCTTTATCTCGGCACAGGTAATATTAGGAGAATCTCTCAGCAATAAAAGCTCTCTGATTTCCTTTAGCGAGAATCCTAATTCTTTGGCACGTATGACAAACGACAATTGGTGAATAGCATCCGATGAATAAATACGATAACCGGATTCATTACGCGCAGGAGATTTGATGAGGCCCTGTTTTTCGTAAAACCTGACAGCTTCAACACTAATTCCGGCTTGTTTGGCCACCTGACCGATTTTCATGCAAAGATACCTCTTGAATTTGAAAAAATCGATTTCTTACTAAAACTATAACCCCTGAACAATACTTCAGGGTCAAGGGATAAAAACAAACAAATATTTTTTTCACCCAACCAACAGATAACAAGATGGAATTAAACAAAAAGTATAATCGGGTAGCCGGGGAGGAGAACCGTGGTCTGCCCCCTATTCCGCTATTCCGATCACTATTCCAATTGAATCAAAAGAAAACGCACCGGATAAAATCAGAAAAAGACATAGTCCTGGATCCGCGACGGGGTCTACGTAAATGCCCCATTAACCACACTCTTGACTTGATAATACCCCGGAATGTAAGCGTTTCAGGGGCGCCCTGTTGTGCGTGATCGAGGCACCCGATAATACCCCTGTATATCGGGGGGCTTGAGCGCGTGCAACAGGGTGTTCATG